>Ga0208917_1000048_pt1 | contig 53281 bp, 76 predicted proteins | sample DEB08_DNA_10_FD_185500 | JGI IMG/M metagenome (GOLD analysis project Ga0208917, IMG submission 185500) | Aqueous microbial communities from the Delaware River and Bay under freshwater to marine salinity gradient to study organic matter... | ecosystem: Environmental > Aquatic > Marine > Coastal ...
TCCTCAAAGATCTTTGGATATGATTTTTGAAAGAGGCGATTTATTACGATATAATGGAACATCACTACCAAAAGAATCAAGATATAGAAATCACTATGATAGCCAATATTCAAGAGCGGATACTTTTAGCGGGTCAGTAAACCAAGCAGGTAATACACAGATTACATTAAAAGATTGTGCGTACCCTCCAGTCAACGGCGTATACTTTATAAACAACGGTGTAACATATTACGTTAAAGATTGGGCGAGCGATCCAGACAGTGTTGGAGATAGCACAAGATGGAGAGGTAATCTTTACAGTGATATTAACACAACAACAGGCACAACACTAGCAAACACAATTAACAATAATACTGTTATCGAACTTAAGAAACTAAACCAACACATGGACTGTTTCTTAATGAACAATGCAACTATTTTGCGTAATCTATCAGTTCGTAGACATCAAGGGTATGTAAACGTATTAGATCCTGAAGGACAAATTTTAACCAAATCACCTTATGTTCAAACTTGTTCATCATTCTCTGCACAAGGCGGTGGTGGTCAATATGTTGACGGTAATGCTGGTGTTCAGTATGGTACTGTGGTTGACAATCCTGCTTCAGGTAGCACAATTACACTACAAGGATTAACAAGACGTATTCAATTACCAACCACATTCCTTTATCAAGATTCAAGAAACTTTGTTTCAGGTGTAAGCGATTTTGAAAAATTTACACACAGGGTCATTGGTGCAACTGCACCTGTTGATGATGGATTAGGTACTGGAACATTTAAGCAAACACTTACTCTTTCTTCGGATACACTAATACAATCAAGAACAAGATCAAACTCTACAGGTAACATTCCACAAGGTACAGAAATAAGAGTTGAAACTGCTGGTAATAAGTCGATGACTGCCAACGACTACACACAGATTAACAGTGATGGTTATGGATTGGTTGCAACAAACGCAGGATTGATTGAAGCGGTGTCAGTGTTTACATATTATTGTGATACTGCATACTGGGCACGTAATGGTGGACAAATTAGATCATTAAACGGTTCTAATGGTTATGGTCGTATCGGTATTAAAGCAGAAGGTTCAGATCCAAACGAAAACCTACAAAGTGGTTTAACATTCTTTAGACAGGTTAATGCTCAAGCAACAGGTTCTCCTGATGTTGATTTTACACAAACAGTAAAAGCACATACGATTGGTGCAAATGATAACAAAACAGGAAACACTGCATTAATAATTAAAGACTTTGATTATCTACCTTTTGAAGATTCAAGAATTACACTAACACAGTTTTCATCTAATAATGACACAACAGAATATGTTGTTAGTGAAGTTATTGCTCCAAGGTTGATTATTTCTGCAATAACAATTGGTTCTCCATGTAAGGTTACAACAAGCACACAACACTATTTTAGACACGGATCTGTTGTTGAACTAACAGGCCTAAATGGAAATGGTTTTACAACAATCGATGGTGCTTATTACATAGATGTCAACAGTGGTAATGGTACAACAGAATTTTTCTTATACACAGATTCGAGTTTAACAACAGGATTTGATAGCAGTACTGTACAAGATGGTGCATACAGCAGTGGTGGTGAAGCATTATATGGTGGACGAGCAACATTAAACTTAGGTAGTTCATTAAACTTAGGTGTTGCTACACAAATTCCAAATGATGGAGTTATTACTCTTACTGTTGGTAAAAAAGTTTTGGTTAGAAATGTACTAGATGCTCCAAGAGTTCTTCCAAGTAGTGCATTGCAGTTTGCTGGTGTAGGTATTGATGATCAGGTATTTAGAATTCTAAACGTAGAACGTTTTGATGTTCAAGAACCTGGCGGAACAATATCTAATGTACAAGAACACCTACTAGATTTACGTGTTCCACCTAACCTAACAGCAGGTACAACAAGTATTATTACAACAAGAATCTCAACCATGAGAGCAACAGGACACGATTTCCTAAATATTGGTTGGGGTAACTATGCAGATTCAAATTATCCAAACAATGTGTTTGGTGCTCCTACTGGTAAACCAGACTTTAGTACTGATCAAGCCAACGAAGCAGTTGAAGTTGGTGCAGGTAGAGTTTTCTATGCAAGTACCGACCAAGACGGTAACTTCAGGGTTGGTTCTTTCTTCCGTGTTAACCAAGGTGATGGTTCGGTAGAACTTAATGCTAACATTGGTTTAACAAACGTTGACAGTTTAAAATTTACAAAAGGTACATCAATTGATGAATTCTCAACTGATAGAAAAATGCAGGGTCTATCAGACGATGCTGTACCTACCGAAGGAACTATTGCTGAATACATTAACAGTTCAATAATTGGTCAGCACGAAGATGGTAGTGATTTCCCTGAGCCAACAACAACAGGTTCACAAACAGGTGGAACATTTGGTTTATTAAACAGAGCAGGTTACAACGGAACTAATCTTGCTTGGAATAGAATGAACGGTGAACTTAATATGAACACCAATAAGATTACCAACATTCTTCAAGGAACTAATAATACAGATGCAATTAATAAATTATACGCTGACAATGTATTCCGTGGTTCAACAACAGACTCTGTTAGAACAGATGTAACAGCATTTACAATGTTAAATGATAGTACACTTGATAGTGGTACTATTGACATGAACGGTAACAGAATTAAATCATTACGTGATCCTGTTGACGGTAGTGACGCAGTTACAAAACAATATGTCGATTCACAAAACAGTATCGGCGGTTTAGAAGGTACAACTATCACAGGAAATCCTTTAAACACAGATATACTAATGTTTACAGGAACTAACACCACAGACGGTTTAGGTAATCCTATTGTTGGAATGGTTAATGTTGGTTTAGACACAACAACAAATTCAAACAGTGCTTCAAGATTGTTTGGTGAACCAAGCGGAACAGGTTCTGATGTAAGATTTACAAGAGCAGGTAATGCAATTCAAATTGGATTAGCAACAGGATCCGTAAAAAATGCTGATGTTAGTCAGGAAGCGGCTATTGCACAATCCAAACTATCACTTAATCTTGCTACATCAAGAACAACAGCAAATGGCGGTGGTAGAACAATAAGCACACTTATATTAAACAATCCTATCAGGGTGCAAACTTCTACAAATCATGATTTGGTTCCCGGAGATAGAATTACAATCAATGATGTTAATGGTACAACAGAATTGAATGGAAATCAATATTATGTTCAGGTTATAAATGCAACAAATATTGATTTATACACTGATTCAGCATTAACTGCAACAGTAAATGGTGGTAGTGGATTCAGTGCTTATGTTTCAGGCGGTACGGTAACCAACTCTAGATTGTTACAGGAAGCAAGTGGTTTAGCAAGTTTTGACGCTGACGAGTTTACACTAGATAATGGTTGGGTTACTCACAGAACATCAACAAGCATAACAACAGGCTTACCGCTAACAAAACTACAGCAACAGGCGGCATCTAGTATATTAGGTGTACCTGCAGGTGCTGGCTCGGCGGCAGTTGTACAGCCATTGATTCCATCTGCTGTTAGAACAATTCTTAATATTGAAAACGGTGCTGATGTAACAGATTACGATAATGTTAAAACTGCTGGTGCTATTATGAAAGATGGCACTGTGTCAATGAATGATAGCACAACTCTTAAAGTTTATGACCTAGAACCAAAAACAGACAATCAAAGAGATTTAGGTAGTAGCACAAAATATTGGAATGACATTTACGGTACAACTTTAAATGCAGAAATTATTAAAAAGAAAGCAAGCGGTACTAATTTAACAATTCAAAATAATGCAGGTACTACTGCTTTAACAATCGACGAAACAGTAGCAAACTCTACCTTTGCAGGTAGTTCTGCAAAATTAACAACAGCAAGATCGATCACACTAAGTGGTGCTGTAACATCAACTGCTGTTAACTTCGACGGTAGTGCTAATATAACAATTTCAACAAGTGTTAATCACAATCACGATGCTGATTATGTAAATGTTGGCGGTGACACAATGACTGGTACTTTAATCAGTCGTGCTATTAGACCTGACGGTAATAACACATATGACTTAGGTACTAGTGGAAACAAATATGCTAATGTTTGGGCAACAACTTTCCAAGGTGTTGCTACAAGTGCAAGATTTGCTGACTTGGCTGAGAACTATTTAGGTGACAATACCTATGAGCCTGGTACAGTAATTGTGTTCGGCGGACAAAACGAAGTTACCGTTGCACAAGAATTTATGACAACAAAAATTGCTGGTGTAGTTTCGACAAATCCAGCACACTTAATGAATGCAGAACTTTCAGGAGACTTTGTTGTTACTGTAGCATTGCAGGGAAGAGTTCCTTGTAAGGTTCAAGGAAAAATTAATAAAGGTGATATGCTTGTTGCTAGTGATGTTCCAGGGGTTGCTATTGCCAGTGATAATCCAAAATTAGGAAGTGTTATTGGTAAGGCATTAGAAGATTACGATTCAACAGAAGTGGGAACCATCGAAGTTGTGGTGGGTAGACTGTAAATAAAGGTGTAGGGAAACTATTATGGCAATACAAACAATTAACATAGGTACTAATCCAAATGATGGTACAGGTGACGATCTAAGAACGGCATTTGATAAAGTTAATGATAACTTTGCCGAATTGCTCGCTGTAGGTGGTGAAACAAACACCGCTTCTAATTTAGGTATAGGTGAAGGTGTATTCAAACAGAAAACTGCACAGAATTTAGAATTCAAAACCCTACGTAACACCGATGGTAAAATAACAATTACATCAGATGCAAATAGTGTCTATCTAAACACAAGTAATTTGGCTGATAACGACTTTGGTTCTATACAAGTAGATAATGGTGATATAATTACAGCAACAAGTTCTAGTGCAACATTCGGTATTAAAAGCGGAAACACAAATATTGACGTAACCAAAAGCGGGAATGATGTAGTAATTACAGGTGTGTTTGATGTCGTTAACGATACATCACCTCAACTTGCAGGTAACTTAGAACTTCTTAATAATAATATTATAGGTCCAGGTGATTTAATTGCCATTGACAGTATCAGCACAACAGCATTAGACACTGATACACTGTTGGTTAATACAACGTCGACTTTTACGGGAAATGCACAATTTAATGGAGTTCTTACTGCCGCTAACGGAATAATTGTTCCTGGTGGACAAACACTACAAGGAACTGTGAATGGAAACTTCCAGGGTTCTTTTAGTGGTGCGGTAAATTTAAATCAACAAACACTTAGTGGTGGAGCAAGAATAGAAATTGATGCGTCACTAACAAATCAATCTACACCAAATGTTGTTGGATCACCTGCAGGCTTATCATATAGAGATTATACTTTAGGAATACCACCTCTTACAATTCAAACAAATGAAAACAGACCAGTTGAATTTATTTCAAGAGGACAGGTAGACAGCATTCCTCAGGTACCATTGGTTATTGAACATGTGGTTGACACTGTTAATTTTCCTGTAACTCAATATAATAATGGTGCAGGTAGTGGTATTCAGTTTGCGATTGATTCGACCAACCCGGCACAGGATAGAAGATTATTAGGATCTTTGAGTGCTATTAAAGTTTCAGATCCTCTAAATGCTGTTGTTATTACTCCGTATGATCCGGCACAGGGTTTTGCAACACCACCTAAATTTATTTTTCAAAGTGATGGATTTGTTCAAATCGATGATATCGGTATTGACGGTGGCAGTGCTACAATAAGCACACTGGTTTCAAATAAAAATTTAAAATTAGATTCTTCCGGAACAGGTACCGTTGATTTCTACGGAGCATATCAGTTTCCAAGAACAATTGGTAACGCAGGTGAAGTACTAACTGTTCCACTTTCAGGCACAATATTAGAATGGGGTGCCGGTGGTGGCGGTGGTGGTGGTAGTTCTACGTTTGTAGGACTTTCAGATACACCAGCATCATATGCAGGTAGTGCCGCTGATGCATTAAAATTTGTTAGAGTTGCGGCAAGTGGTACAGCATTAGAATTTGTAACACTAACAAGTGTTGTTGATAGCACATACATTGATACCAACGGTGGCTTGCTAAAAGCAGGTGGCACAATGACCGGTGATATCAACCTAGGAACAAATAATATTACAAACGGTAATGCTATTAGTGCAACTACATTTAATGGTACACTCAATGGTGATGTAACAGGTGCAACAAACGTTACAACAACTAATTTAAATGTAAGTGCGATTGACACAACAGACTCAAGTGAAATTACAGTAACACCAGGTGTTAAATTAGAAAGTTACTTAACAGTAGAAAGCAGTGTTAACGTATTAGATACAACAACTACTAAGAATTTAAGTGTTACAAATGATGCTACAATTACAGGCAATGCAAATGTAAACGGAACACTAACAGCAGATAATTTCCAACTAAGTGGAAGTGGTGCTCCTTCATTTAGTTCAGGTAGTGATATTAACTTTACAGCAGTTGGACAATTAAGCACAAATGCTTCACTAGTTCCTACAGTTGACAACAGTATTACATTAGGAACAAGCAGTTTCAAATGGTCTAATGTTTATGCTACAACATTTACTGGAAATTTAACAGGCAATGTTACTGGTAATGCAAATGGTGATCATACAGGAACATTTAATGGAACCGTTGGTGGTGTTACTCCTGGTATTATTACAGGAACTGTAATAACTGCAAATACAAACTTTGCAGGTCCGCTTACAGGTGATGTAACTGGTAACCTATCAGGCACAAGTATCGATGTAAATTATGCTGATATTGGAAATGTTAGAATTGAATCAAACAGCATCGAAACTGCCAACTCAAATGAAAATTTAAGAATTGCATCATTAGGTACAGGTGTAATTGAACTAGACGGTAAAGTTAACTTTGCTGGTACTACTGCATATTCAGGAAATGAAGATATTACAGTTTCTGGTACAGCAACTCCGGTAACCTTAAGTGTTTCAAATAATATTAGTTTTATTACAACAAGCAACTGGACTGCCGTAGGTGCTGATTTTGCATATGCCAACTTAGGTGCAGGAACACAGGATGGTCAGATTAAAATGATCAAAATGGTAAACAGAGGCCAGTTCAGCACAAATGGTGGTGCCACATTTACTGATAGATATTTGGTAGTTAACTTAACAATCAACGGTGCTGTTAGTACGTTGAATGTTTCACAAAATTCGGAATACGGTGCTGTGACACTGGTATGGCATAACAGCAGTTGGTGGATACTAAGTCAGTTTGATAGTTAAGGTAAATACTGGTAAGAGGATTATAAATGGCTAAACCAGTATGGAACACAACAGCAGGTAGTTTAGGAACTATTCAAGAAAGAACAACACAATCTTTCACCCTTTCGGCTACTGATGCTACATCATTTTCGATAATAAGCGGATCTCTTCCGGGAGGTTTACGTCTGTCAAACAATAATATTGTTGGTACTCCTTTTGAAGTTGCTGATACTACAACATCACAATTTGTTATTAGAGCAAGCAACAGCGAAGGTAGCATTGATAGAACATTTACACTAACAGTTGAAGGTGAAGATGCTCCGTTTTGGTTAACACCAGAAGGAACATTGCCTGTTGGTCCACAAGGCGAATACTTTATTCTTAATAGAAGTGTTGTTGATTATCAACTAAGTGCAGATGATACAGATTTAGTTGCAGGAGACAAATTAGAATTTTATCTAGATGATTTATTTGGAGAACTGCCTCCAGGACTAACAATAGATGTTAATGGTAGAATAACAGGAATTATCGATGCCGAACTTACAGTAGACTACAAAGCATCGAGTACAAATTATGATAGACAACAGTTTGATTTATTTCCATACGATTATGGCGGAGGCGACGACGGAAGTGGTGCACCTAAATATCTAAACAGATACTATGAATTTTTTGTAACAGTTTCAGATGGTGTTACAAGAGCAAGAAGACGCTTTAGAATTTTTGTTGTAAACGAACAAAACTTTAGATCAGATACATTAAGTATTAGTGCTGATACAGAAACATTTATTTCAAGTGCTACATATCTACGAGCACCTATTTGGTTAACAACGGGTAATTTAGGTATTAAACGTGCAAACAATTATGTTACTATTCCTTTAGAAGTGTATGACCCTAATAAATTTAGCGGAACTGTTACATATAGATTAATTAATAATGCCGACTCAACAGCAAGTGTACTACCAGAAGGTATGTCAATAGATTCAACCAATGGTGTACTATTTGGAAAAGTTCCTTACCAACCTGCTGTTACACAATCTTATACATTTACAGTTAGGGTTGAAAGAGATGATCCTAATTCTGCAGAAAGTGTTGTTAACGACAGACAATTTATTTTAAAGATACAAGGTGAAGTTGATAGTACAATTACATTTACAAGTCCTCAACTATTAGGAATTCTTTCACCCAACCAAGCATCAACATTGCAAATTTATGCTAAAACAATTTTAACAAATGCAGACATACGTTATGCAAAAATAGCAGGAGTATTACCTCCGGGACTAATTCTTGCTGGTGGTGGAGAATTAATTGGTAAAGTTAATCAATTTGAAACTTCCGCGGGAGCCGCTGATGGATTATTAACAATTGATCTATCTAACTTTGGACTAAACAGTTTTATTTTAGATGGTGGAACAACTACCATTGACAGAGAATTCCGTTTTACAGTACAAGCAAGAGATTACTATCAACAAAGTGCTGTAGAAAAAGAATTTAGAATTGCTGTTACAGCAGATACAATTACACAATATAGTAACATATATTTGCAACCATTATTACCTAAAATAAAGCGTCAATACTATTATGATTTTATAACAGATAACAAAATTTTTCCTGAAAATATTTTATATAGATCGAATGACCCTGAATTTGGAACACAAAACACAATCAAAATGTTATTACAGCATGGTATTGAAACTTTAAAAATAGAAGAATATGTTCCTGCGTTAGCCACAAATTTTCACAGAAAAACATTCCGTTTTGGTGATCTTAAAATTGCAACAGCAAGCGATTCAGACAATAATGTAATATACGAAATAGTCTATATTGATTTATTGGATGAATTCGAAAATGCTAAAGGTAGTGTAAACAGCAGAGTTAATATTACAAATGCAAACATACCAATCAGCGTTGATCAGGATTCTTATAAGGTCAGTACAAATAAGATCACCATAGATCAGTTGTTAAAGAAATTCTTATATCCAAACTCAGTATCAAATATGCAGGAAAAGTTGAAAGAGATTTTTCCACGTGGTGATAGCACAATCATAAATATTAATGAGAAGTTTTTACCACTGTGGATGAGTAGCACACAGGAATTAACTGGTACAGCATTAGGATACACTAAAGCGGTGCCTATTGCATATGTGAAGCCTGGTTTTGGTGCACAAATACTTGAAAATATTCAGGACAGTGGTTTTGACTTCAAAAATATCGAGTTTGAAATCGATAGATTAATAATAGACAGTGTTGAAGGCCAATTTGGCGATAAATACATTGCGTTTCCAAAAAGGAAGGTAACATAATATGGCAACAAGTAATGATATTAACACAGGTAGCATAGATACAGCATATCCTGTAGCGGGTCAAGATAACGACTCACAAGGTTTTAGAGATAACTTCTCTAATATTAAACAAGCAATTGATAACGCAAAAAGTGCGATTGCTGGAATAGAAACTACAGCACCAACAACACAAGGTGCTAACGATTTTAACGATAACGTAATATCTAAATCTATATTTAGAGATACCGCTTGGAGTGCACCAAGTGCTGAAACAATCGCAGGGGAAACCAATGTCGATTATCAATCAGGACATTATCGTAGATTAATTTTAACTACAGAAAAATCAGATACAAATACAATAGTTGTTACCAACTGGGCACCTGCAGAAGGATTAGGCCATATGATCCTCGAAGTAAGATCCAATAACACCAACCAAAAGTTTTTAAACTTTTCTACACCTTCTGGAAACATCCTAACAGATAGTGCTAACTTAGACTTATCAAGTGACTTTGATATGACTGATGCTAATGCAAAATACATTTTTGAAATTTGGAGTCCTGATCAAGGTGCTAATATCTTTGTTTATTACAAAGGTAAGTTTAATTAATAGGTTATGTATAATCCGCTAGTAAAAGATCCGTCTAGCCTTACCGACGACGAACTACAACAAAAGATATCTCTCTTGCAAAAAAAATATGTTACTGCAAGTAGATTTTCTAGTCAGAGTGTAGTCATTCAGTTGCAACAATCAATAACTATGTATGTTGACGAACAAAGAAAAAGAAGTAGAGAAAAACTTCGTCAGCAAATGCAACAAAACAAAGAAGATGGTAAGGACTTAGGTGATCTAATAAATGTTCAATAAAGATAATAAAGACAACGAAGACGTTTTAAACTTTTTTAGTTGGAATACAAGTTTCGATTCAATAGTACTAATTGATGATGTTGTTTATCCAAACAACTACAATCTAAGTGTAAGTTTTATTCCAAAAAGCAGTAACATTAAAATGCAAAATGTTGGCTTTGAAAGAATAAAATACTTGCTCAATCGACTGTGCGAAAACGCAGTAATTTTTAATCCCAACGATAAAACACAAAAGACATGGTTCATGATGCCTGTTAATAAGATTCTGTTACCAGGTTCGCCATATGATCAACTACTTGGTGCTTGTTTATACAGAAAAATACAAAGTATTGCTGGTGAATTCTTCCATTTTGGACATTTATCGGTTGACAGCAAACTGGGAGATCGTGTAAAATACACAGTAGATAATGAGAGTTTTGAAAACAAACAACTTGAAGTTAAGGACTGGGTTGATAACATTAACCCATGGTGGAATAGAAATGATACTGCAACATTCGATCAACGAATTAATGCTAACGAAATTTGGCAAGGCGCAACATCTTGGAAAGATTTAGGATATGACACAGAAAGCACAACAACTAAATCATTTAAGCCAACAGTTATCGACGGTGGTAGAGAAAAATAATCTAGGCCAATCTGTTCTATCAGAAAACAACATCATAGAACTTCTATATCAAAACAAATCAAATAATATTAACAAATGTGTTATACCAAACGAAAAGTTTGCACAAAACTACAACAATCAAATCAACACAAACAAAGATCCATTTGAATTATTAACTATTGAAGATAGTGATTTAATAGGACAGGACTTGTTTGATCAAAACAATAGGTTAAATTGGTTTATGCCTGTAGAGTATAAACAATTCGATATTGAAGATTATGTATTCAGTTTGGCTGAAACTCCTGAACAAAAACGCAGAGTTGAGCAAGAATTAAATTTATACAAATCACATGCTATGATGGACGTTTTACAATTCCTTAAATACATGGTAGATACACTTAGAAAAAACAACATCGTATGGGGTGTTGGACGTGGGTCAAGTGTAGCAAGTTACGTATTATATTTGTTGGGTGTACATAAAGTAGATTCGATCAAATATAATCTAGATCCCACAGAATTCTTGAGATAATTACTCATACAAAGGAGAATATAATATGGGAAGAACATACAGAACAATGCAAGGCAAAACAATTGATATGGATAAATTGCGTAGCCAAAATGAACTCACTCCAGCAGTTGGTAATATGAAAGTCAATGCTAGAGGTGACGAAATCGGCCCCGGAGGAAAGATACTTCGTACACGTGAACAAATTGTTAGCACGTACTACGATAATAATCCAAAAGCAACACCTGATGCTGATGCACCAGAAAAGGTTGTTCCAACTCAAACTAAAACACAAAATCCACCTTCACAAACAATGAGAATTGAAGATACACCTGTTAGTGAAGTTGTACAAGAAGTACAAGCACCTGCTGAAGAAATTGTAAAAACACAAGAAGCACCTGCTGAAGAAGAAGTTTTAGATAAGGGCATTGAAGCGGTTAAAAAAGCAAGATCACGCAGACGTGGTATTGCAGATGCAACTGGGGAATAAGAAATGATGGATGCTAAAAAGATGATGGGCGGACCTACGGGTCTTAAAATGAGAGTTAAAGGAAAAGTAACTCCCATTCACGACGATGTCCTTGGATATAATATGCACTTTGGTGAACAAAAAACCAGAGGCGGTATTATTATTGCTAATGATGACGGTAAATCACATGGCATCTATCCTCGCTGGTGTCAAGTATATGCAAAGGGACACGAAAACAAAGAAGAATATAATGTCGGAGATTGGATACTTGTATCACATGGTCGCTGGAGTAGAAGTTTTATATTAGAACAAGAAGATGGAACACAAATCGAACTTAGAAAGATTGATATAAAAGAAATTCTAGCAGTATCAGACGAAAAGCCAAATGATATAATGATTGGTGAAGAAATAGATACTTCACCCGATAAAGCAAAGGCCGAAGACTTTGGCGCAAGATAAAAAAAGACATAGGAGTATAAATTGTCAGTAGATCTAAACAAATATAAAGACTTTGTCGAAAAGGTTACTTCAGAAGAATCCAACGACAATAATCGCCTATACGGACGTATGGGTTACTTAAATGGAGATGGGCATGGATGTCCGGTTAATATTGCATTACTTGTCACAGGAGGCATTGGTCTTTCATCAGAAACAGGAGAACTTAATGAAATTATTAAAAAAGTTTTATTCCAAGGTAAACCATGGGATAGTGACACAAAGTTCCATCTTAAACGAGAACTTGGCGATATTCTTTGGTACTGGGTTAATACTTGTAGAGCGTTGGATTTAGATCCTAACGAAGTCGTAGCAGAAAATGTTAACAAACTCAAAGCAAGATATCCAGGTGGAGAGTTTGATGTATATTATTCAGAGAATCGCAAAGACGGCGATCTCTAATGTTAAAAAAAATTCTTGTAGATGTAGACGGTGTTCTACTAGATTGGGAACCCGCATTTGATGCGTGGATGTCACAAAAAGGATTTAAGGTAAAACAAGCAGGTGTATATGATCAATATATACGCTACGGATTTCAAACTAAAAATCAATGTAATGAATTAGTAAAACAGTTCAATGAAAGTGCATGGATGGGTTTCTTAAAACCTTTGCGTGACAGTGTTGAATATGTTCATAAACTAAAAGCACAAGGCTATCACTTTGAAGCAATTACAAGCCTAAGCACAGATCATTGGGCAAAAGAACTACGCACAATGAATCTAGAACGTTGGTTTGGTCGCGGTACATTTTATCGTGTGCAGTGTTTAGACACAGGTGCTGATAAAGACGAAGTGCTAAAACAATTTGAACCCGGACATTGGTGGATTGAAGATAAACCTGCCAACGCAGAAGCAGGACTAGGTGCCGGACATAAACCTATTCTAGTTTCACATTCATGGAATAGTGATTACGAACACCCGGAAGTTGTACGAGCAAACAACTGGCAAGAAATTTATAATATTGTAACATCTTGTTAAATAGTTTTAGTTTTAAAAGAGGTGATTGATTGGACTATATCACACTATGGATGGCGATAGGTTTTTTATTAGCGGCCTATTCAGTTATCGCAAATGATTCAGTACAAACTCTTGGTACTTGGATTGCTTCAAACAACGAAAGATTCAATTGGAAAATTATGTGGGGCTGTGCTTCAGCAGTTCTGCTTTACACCCTGTGGTATGGCTGGACAGTAAATGGTGGAGACATCAGTTACGGCAGACTCAACAAAATACCATTCCAGGAAATACAATGGTACCATGCCGCGGCGCCGGGACTGTTATTATTACTTACAAGGATAGGCGTACCAGTTAGTACAAGTTTCTTAGTACTAAGTGCGTTTGCTTCTACCTTTGTGTTAGAAAAGATGTTAGTGAAATCAATTATGGGATATGCTGTGGCGGCTGTCGCGGCCTATGTGGCTTATCTACTCATCACTAGGATCGTGGATGAAAAACGTGATCCAGTCAAAGAAGAACACAAAGCGTATTGGCGTGTGGCACAATGGATAACCACAGCGTTCTTATGGTTTACTTGGTTAAGTCATGACATGGCTAACATTGCTGTGTATTTGCCAAGGAGTGTGCCATTTGATATGATGCTGATGGTAAGTGCTGTGTTTGTGATTGGTCTTGCGTTTATGTTCCGTGAAGGCGGAGGCAAGATACAAAAGATTGTGATAGAAAAACACAACACAAGATACGTAAGGTCGGCTACACTAATCGACCTTTTTTATTGGTTGGTGCTGTGGTTCTTTAAGGAACTAAATGACATACCGATGAGTACAACTTGGGTGTTTGTTGGATTGCTTTGTGGACGTGAACTTGCTATGGCAACAGTGCTGGGCAATGGCAAACTAAAAACTGTGTTTCCACTCATAGGCAAAGACTTTATCAAAATGATTGCTGGACTAATGGCATCGGTTGGTATTGTGCTTTCAATACACTACATTATTATTCCAAACGGTTTATAAATACCTGTACAATGCCAAAAAACGTATATTACACACAACGTGACTGGGACCGTGAAATAGGTTGGGGTTATGTTCCAAAAGAATATCAATATCCACATCTACGCAATACGGATGAATACAGGGTCTCCGAAACGGCAAAACACACCAATAAAACACTTGACACTGAAGACAAAGCATAGTATTATACTACTATGACTGAATTTCGTGTTGGCATATTCAATCTGATCAAGCGATTGATAGGACATAGTAGTTTGGCAAGGGCGGGTATATACACCGCGGGCCATATATTAATTGCTATGATCTGTAATAGATTAATTACGGGTGCGGATCTTGACTTGGCGGCAATTGATGCTATAATAGAACCATTAATAAACGGTTTATGGTTTTACACACTAGACAAAATATATACATCATCACAGAAGGTAAAAAATGGCTAAAGAACTATGGGTAGAAAAGTATCGTCCTAAGACGGTAAAAGATTATGTGTTTCGAGATCAAGCACAAAAAGATCAAGTAAAAAGTTGGGTCAAAGACAAAAGTATTCCACACTTGCTTTTTAGTGGTCATGCTGGTATTGGTAAGACAACACTAGCAAGGGTACTGCTAAATGAACTAGAAGTAAACGAGTATGATGTGCTAGAGATTAACGCATCGCGAACAAACAGTGTAGAAGATGTTCGTGATAAAATTGTTAACTTTGTGCAGATGATTCCATTTGGTGACTTCAAGGTAGTACTGCTAGATGAGGCTGATTACTTGAGTCCAAACGCACAGGCGGCATTGCGTGGCGTTATGGAAGAATACCATACCACAAGCAGATTTATTTTAACTTGTAACTATCCTAACAGAATTATTCCGGCTATCCACAGTCGTTGTCAAGGCTTTCATATTACAAACGTCGATCAAACAGAATTCACGGCACGTATTGCTACAATACTACTAGAAGAAGGTGTTGAACCTGATCTAGATACTCTAGATACATTTGTAAAAGCAACGTATCCAGACATGCGTAAGTGTATCAATATGTGTCAAATGAATAGTACAACAGGCAAACTACTTCCACCACAAAAAGGTGACACTGGAGAAAGTGATTACAAGGTGGACATGGTTGAACTGTTTAAAGCAGGTAAGATTACAGAAGCACGTAAACTTATTTGTAGTCAAGCAAGACCAGAGGAGATGGAAGATATCTTTCGCTGGATGTATGACAACTTGGAAGTGTTTACAAAAGATGAAGATAAACAGGATCAAGCAATATTAGTAATTAAACAAGGATTAGTAGATCATTCATTTGTCGCTGATCCAGAAATAAACATGAGTGCTACGTTAGTAAAACTAGCAAGATTAACAAAGGAGTAATATGCCAGGACCAGAAATAAATCGTAACTATGACGCTACAACAAACCCCGAAGCGGCAAGACAACGCCAAGAAGAACTAGATCAAATGATAAAAGATTTTTTAGCCAAAGGGGGCAAAATAGAACGTATTCCAACAGGCATGACCGGCGAACAATATCGTGAAATGAAAGCCGGAGAAAAAAAGAAAAAAGGACGTAAGAAAAAATAATGGATGTATACTGGTCAGTACTACCAGAAGTAAAAGGGATAATTAGGGCACAAGAACCTATAAGTGTTGCTAAGACCGTCATTGCGGATAAACGCAATCGAAATCTAGTAAGCAAAACTCCTGTTGATAACTTCGAAGACTGTCCTGCTGTTGTAAATGCACTAAAAAACTATTATGCTATTCCAAGCATTTATGATTATGAAGTACAATTTACATCTAATGGAGTAGAAGCAAAAGAACATAATCAAGATTTTTTTAACGAAGCATTTGTACTACGAAATAGAGAAGAACAGATGTTTAGTTTTAAAACGCCTTATATATTTTTTTGCGAACAAGATTTAGAAGTTTCCCAGATTCAACCTTTTATGGAAAGAAATTACATAAATGATAACTGTATGATTATTCCAGGTAAATTTAATATTAGCAAATGGTTTAGAGGCTTTGATTTTACGTGTTATCTTAAACCTAGTGCAAACGGTACATTTAAAGTAAAAGAAAAAGATGTGCTATATTATCTACAGTTTCATACAAACGAAAAGATTAACTTTAAGCATTTTCATATGAGTCGAACGCTGTTAGATTATTTTAGTATTGGTATTGATGCAAAAGAATACAAGCGTGATTATAAAAACTTAGACTATTTTTACAACCTATTTAAACAATATAATTTAAAAGGTAAAATACTTAAAGAAATAAAAAGTAACTTATAATGAAAATTAGATACTATAATAAGATAGACGGCTGGCGTTGGTTAGGATTTGTACTAGCAATGATTAGTGCCTTCTTATTAAGTGGTGGTAATCCTAATATACAATGGATGGGTTGGAGCGTTGCTGTTATGAGTTGTAGCATATGGATTTATATGGGAATAAAAGATAAAGATATGCCAAGAGCATTAATGGAATTAATGTATTTGGTTTTAGCAATTAGAGGCGTAATTAACTGGTTAGGAGGAAATAATGGCACACTTGGTTAATGATAAATGTATAATGTGTAAGCATACAACCTGCGTGGATGTATGTCCGGTGGACTGTTTTTATGAAGGTGAAAATATGTTAGTAATTAACCCCGACGAATGTATTGACTGCGGAGTATGTGTTCCTGAATGTCCTGAAGAAGCAATTTATCAGACAGACGATGCAAATGACCCATGGTATAAACACAACGAGTATTTTGCAACAACCGGCAATTGGCCTAATATTACAAATGCTAAAGATCCTATGCCTGAGTATGAAAAATTTAGTGGGCAGTCGGACAAAACTAAACTTTTCAGTAAATTACCCTATAAGGAAATTTAGTCTTCGCCGTAGATATCTAATATTTCTTTAACAGCATCATGTCGTTCAACATCTCCTATATCAAATCTGCATACGCCTATATGCTTTAAATTTGTTCTTGTTTCTACTTTATTAATAAAATCTAGCAAGCCGTTCGATTTCATTCTATCAGCCTGTTGTAGATCACCCGTAACTACCATACGACTATGCTCGCCGATACGTGTTAGCAACATCTTCATTTGACTTGGTGTTGCGTTTTGCATTTCGTCAGCAATAATGTACGATTTTTTAAATGTTCTACCACGCATAAAGGCCAGTGGAGATATTTCAATCACCCCCTCTTGTATCATACCGCTGATTTCCTTTTGATAGTAGTACTCTGCAAATACATCAAAAATCGGTTTAGTCCATGGTTCCATTTTTTGTTCAAGAGTTCCTGGTAAAAAGCCGTGTTGCTCATCCACGCTTACAGCGGGTCGAGTTATCACGATTTTATCCACTTCTTGTTCCTGAAACGCTTTAATAGCCATTTGAACACCTATAAGAGTCTTACCCGTTCCTGCGGGTCCAACTGCAAATGTAATGTGTGTTTTTGGGTTTTTTAGTGTTTCTAGGTAGGTCTCTTGATTAAGGTTCCTCGGAAGTACCTCAACTTGACGTCTTTTATTAGGGATTGGATTAATATATGTAATATTACCCATTTGTGAACGCTCCCTATTGCGTTCTTTACGCTTTGCTCTCGACAATTCGTCCTCCTTTAATATATTGAAGTCCTTTGTCCGACTGCAATAGTATTTAATAGAGAATCTTAATCATTAACTAATACGTTTATTTTTTGATCATTCTTGTTTTGCGATAAATAAAAGTGGAGAAGACAATATGTACGATATAGTAAAGATCATTGAAAACGTTAAAACAATATACGAATCTAATACACATATGCGTGTTTTAAAGGATTTTGAGCGTGTTTTAGACGAATTAGATATGTATGTGTTTGAGAACTGGAGTGAAGGAGAACTAATATCCGGACCTAATGTCAAAAGACATACTGTAGAATGTGCTTTTATGTGGCCTAGAGATAAAATGCCTAATCCACAAGCAGGACGTAGATTATTAGATTACGACTGCAAAGTAACATATAAAAAAGATTATTACGTACAACCTCGAAAAATTGAATCTCCAGACGATTATCGACCTGGTACTAAAAAAGGTAAACTAGATCAACTACCAATATGGGTAGTGAATATTTCAATGCCAAAGCAATTAATGTTTGATATGTATAAAGGTTACATGAGAAATGTTGACGAATATGTAATGGCTCAATTAGAAACAACAAATACCCAACCAGAGATTGTACCAGATACCGAAACAGATATAGATACAGGGATGGCAGATGAGTCTACAACCTAATGATTTAAAAGATTTCGTTAACGAAATTTTCACCATCGACTCATACAAATCAAAAATGGGTCAAGACAAAGAAATTGCAGTGCTTGCTTTTGAAGTTAAATCACAAGAACCGGCAAAAGACCTAATGAACTTTATTGAAAAAGGTTATGAATTTGTTTTAGATGCTGATGTAAGCACAGGTGAAAATCGTAAAGGAAAATATAATGTGTTTGTTGAAATTGAAAGAGACAGACATTTACCAACACGTATTGGTGACTTGCTAGAAGAAGTTTCCAAATTAACAGGCATAAATGATTGGAAATATAGATACTATAAAAATGTTGAAAGTAAACCTTTTAGCATTGCAGAGGCAGAAAATGATATCCCATTAAATAGCAATGATTATGAAAGCATGATTAACGAATATAATCAAGTAGAATTAAATCGTTTCTTTAACAAAGGTGTTACTGAACAAAAATATGTTAAAGAAAATGTTATAGAATTTGGAAGACATGCATCTGGAAAGGTAAGAATGGAAGTGGTAGACGAAGGAAATACCGCTGATATGATTGCCAAATATACAGGTGCTATTCAATTAGATGAAACATCTATGTCAGAAGTATTGTTCCTAACAAAGTTCTTAGGTAACTATAATATACAGAAAATTGAAGACCACTTGTTCTTTACCAATGGTACAAGAACTAAAGTTATGAAAAGGATATAATATGGCAAGCGAAAACTATCAAAAATGTTTAGACACAATCTTACACCACGAAGGTGGTTATGTAAATCACCCTAAGGATCCGGGTGGCGAAACTAACTTGGGAGTTACCAAGAGAGTTTACGAAGAGTGGGGTGGAACAAAAGACATGAAAGACCTAACGGTTGAAGATGTTGCTCCAATCTATAAAAAGAACTATTGGGATCGTGTAAAAGGTGATGACCTACCAGCAGGTTTAGATTTGTGTGTATTCGATTTTGGTGTTAATGCAGGAACAGGCCGTTCAGCAAAATATTTGCAAACAATGATCGGTACCACACCAGATGGAGGCATTGGTCCTAACACATTAAAGGCATTAAATGCATACGTCGAAGATAATGGTATTGAACATGCTATTAAACAATTTCAATCAGCACGTCAAGGGTATTATGAATCACTAAGTACTTTTGATACGTTTGGTAAGGGATGGACTCGAAGAGTTAACGAAACTACTGAACTTGCTTTACAGATGGTATGATCCCAGTCTGCCAAAATTGCGGAAGAAGTCACGAAGGTAAATTAGTAGAAACGTTTACCGACGGTGATAACAAACCAATTGAAATTATTGTTTGTGAACAAGCAAGATACAAAACTGAAAGTGCATTAGAAAAATTTTGGAGGCATTATGTTTAGTTCAATCAGAATAGCAATAATACTTGTAATAATTGGCGCGGCAGGCGGAGGATTCTTGTATGTTAAAAAACTACAAAGCGATCTCGAAACTGCCAGAGCAAATGTAGCAAAAATGGAAGTTGCTCTTGAAACTAGTGAACAATCACTAAAACTTGAAAGAGCAGAATCTGTAAGACTAGGTGAACTGAATCAAGCACTATCTGCTGACTTACAAAAAGCAGAAAAGTATGGAGACGAACTCCGTGCTACTTTACAGAAACATAACTTAACGCACTTGGCTAATAAAAAGCCAGGTTTAATTGAAAAGAGGATGCAAGATGCGACTAATAAACTATGGGATGATCTTGAGTCTATCACTGGCCCTAATATTAACAACGGGGTGCAGTCTACTCAGACCGGAACCAAAGATAGTAACAGTAACTAATACAGTAAAAACAACTGTACCAATTGTTGCTCACCCTAAACAGGTTCAATTGAACGATGTTAAGATCTATGTGGTTTCAAAAGAGAATTACGAAGAATTTGTTAAGGAGTTTGAAGCCAAGAACGGAGCCGATGCGTATATTGCTATCTCTGTAAAGGATTATGAAAATCTTTCCTTGAATTTTGCTGAACTACGTAGATATATTGAACAGCAAAAACAAATTATCGTTTATTACGAAAACGCTGTTAAGCCAGAAGAAACCTCAAAATAATAATAAATACTCACATAATAGGAGCGTGAATTATGTGGGAAATGATACAAAATATGGCTAGCGATAGACTGTGGATTTACACAGGTATTGTTGGTTCATTATTTGGTGCCGCATTTTTGTTTTGGTTCAAAGATACAAAAATGGCAATATGGGCAGTAGGTAAGTTTGATCGCACACTAGAATATCTAGCAATACGTTGGGGTTGGACTTGGTTACAAAACGACCCAAACGCATGGCGTACAAAGTATCCCAAGATAACATCCAAAATCGACGAGTTAGAGACTCGTATTAAAAATTTAGAGGGTAAAAAATAATGGCTGAAGATAAAATTGTAGTACCAGCAGATCAAAATACTGCTTCAAAAAAAGTGTCAGTTGAACTAGAAGTTGACACAAGCGTAAAAGACCTCGGTCCAAATCCATATGCGAGATTAATACATTTGGCTCGTGCTGTCGATAGTTGGAGAATTTTTCCAAGAGTATTCATCACAACATACATTATTTTGTTATACAAGGTTGTAGTTTGGTATATGGAACTGCCAAATCCTACTATGGAACAATCAGGACTTGTTAGTATCGTAGTTGGTGCTGGTGCGGCATGGTTTGGTTTATATACTGGTTCGAGTAAGAAGATCGACAAATAGAATTTGACAGATACCTAATTCTGTTGTATAATTAACAGTATGAACTACTATGACGTTTTAGGCATATCTCGTGACGCTTCACAAAAGGACATTAAAACCGCCTTTCGAAAACTGGCGGCAAAACATCATCCTGACAAAGGTGGTGACCATCAAAAATTTGTTGAGATAAAAGAAGCATACGAAACCTTAAACGATCCAAAGAAAAGATCATACTACGACAATTATGGGCAAAACAATGCCGGTGGTACAGGTTTTGACTTTAGAAACGGAGAAGAGTTTGGAACTCCATTTGGTAGAGGGTTTGATGATATTATGGCTGATATGTTTGGCAGTCATGGAAACTTTTCAGATATATTTGGCAGAAGAACTTCACAACGAAACAAGACATTAAATCTAAACTATACATTAACATTAGAAGAAGCATACGAAGGCAAAGCCTTAATGCTTGAAATTCCATTACCTAGTGGCAAAAAACAAACAATAGATACACAAATTCCTGCAGGAATAGAAGATGGAATGACTATTAGACTTAGTGGATTAGGAGACGATAGTATTAGAAATATACCCTCTGGTGATATAATGATCACTTGTAAAGTACAAAAGCATCCAATATTTAAAAGAGACGGTTGTGATTTGTATCAAGATGTTACTGTTTCAGTTTATGATTTAATACTAGGTAATAAAGTAGAAATCCAAACCCTTAGTAAAAATTTTATATTAAACATTCCAGCAGGGACACAACCAGGAACCACGTTTAGTATGAAAGGTCACGGTATGCCAATCGTAAATGCCCATGGGATGGGAACAATGTATGTAACTATTAAAGGAAAGGTTCCTAAAGACATAAATGAGCATCATAAAGACCTAATCGAGCGAGCGAGAATCTTGACAAACACTAGAAAGGATGTATAAGTATATAATATGTTAGAAATAGTAAAATACCCAGCAGAAATATTAGACAAGGCAATGCCGCGATTTGATTTTGAAAATCCAATCATGGATCCGAAAGAACTTAAAGAAAAAATGCTCGAGGCACAATTTGCAGGCAATGGCGTAGGACTTAGTGCTTGTCAGGTTGGTATTGAAACAGCCGCTTTTACGATGGGCTCATTTCAATACAAGGATAAAGCACAAATTTTTATTAACCCTACTATATTAGATGCTAGTAAAGATACAATACTCGATTGGGAAGGCTGTTTAAGTTTTCCTGGAGTCTTTGTAAAAATTAATAGACCTAGTTGGATTGTTGCAGAATTTTTTGATGAAAACGGTGAGAAACAAGTAGGAAAAATTGAAGGTTACGATGCACGTTGTTACTTGCACGAATCAGATCATTTAAATGGTATCACTTATAAAGATCGTGTTTCAAAAATGAAATGGGATATGGCTGTTAAGCGAGCACATAAACAAAATAAAAAAGGACTTGTATATGCTTGAACCAAATGAACAACTAGAAGGTATTTTTGAAGAAGCAATCAAGCAGGCAACAACTGCTAAACACGAATATGTTACCATTGAACACTTTGCAATGGCTCTAGTCCAGGAAGAACAATTTGCAAAAACCTTGGAAGAATTTGGTGTTGATTTAACTGCTATCAAAAAAGATCTTACACAATATATTGGAGACAAATTACAAGATATTATTGTTCCTAATTTAAGAGGTCGTCCTAAAAAAACACAAGCACTAGAACGTATGCTTAATAGAGCATTTACGCAAACACTGTTTAGTGGTCGTACTACAATTGAACCAACAGATGTTTTCCTTTCATTGTTAAAAGAGAAAAAATCTTTTGCGGCATTTTGTATGCGTAAACACGGAATCGATTCAGAAAAGTTTAGTAATTTTATTGAGGCAGAACAAATAGTGGGTGAAGCGGCTAGTGAAAATTATAACGCAAGTCAATTAGAAAAAATTATTTCAGCATTTTGTAGTAACCTTTCCGTTAAGGCAAAACGTGGCAAGATTGATCCAGTGATTGGTCGTGCTAACGAAATTGAAGAAACTGTGCTTATCCTTGCACGTAGACAAAAAGCAAATGTAATGTTGGTTGGTGATCCTGGCGTAGGTAAAACTGCTATCGCTGAAGGACTTGCGGTTGAAATCGCAAATGATAATGTGCCAGAGTTTATTAAGGGTAGTACAGTTTATTCATTAGACATTGGTGCTCTAGTAGCAGGTAGCAAATATAGAGGTGACTTTGAAGAACGTCTTAAAATGGTTATCCATGCACTAGAGAAAAAAGAAAAAGCAATTTTATTCATTGACGAGGCACACATGATGAATGGTGCTGGTGCTGGTGGCAGTGGTCAATCAAATGATATGGCTAATATGTTAAAACCTGCACTAGGTAAAGGTACTATCAAAGTTGTTGCATCAACTACTTGGGAAGAATATCGTAAACACTTTGAAAAGGATCGTGCATTAATGAGACGTTTCCAACGTGTAACTGTAGACGAACCGACACCAGAAGTAACAATAGATATTCTACACGGACTTAAAAAATACTATGAAGCACATCATGGTATCACTATTACTGACAAAGCAATTGAAGGTGCTGTAAAGTACAGTGAAAAATATATGGCAGATAAAAAATTGCCAGATAAAGCAATTGATATTATCGATCGTGCTGGTGCTAGATTTAAAGTTAAAGACGAGAAAAACGGCATCGTAGATCACGATCAGGTAGTGTTTGAAGTTAGTAAAATGACTAACTTACCACTAGAACAAATTGCGGCCAAAGAAACAGAAACACTTAAAGATTTAGAAGGTGGTATGAAAACTCGTGTATTTGGTCAAGACGAAGCGATAAACAATTTGCTTGATAAGATCTTTATTGCACAAGCAGGACTTAAATCACTTAATAAGCCTGTTGGTTCGTTCTTATTTGTAGGACCTACTGGTTGTGGTAAAACAGAAACAGCAAAAGTCTTATCACAAGAAATGGGTGTAGAACTTGTACGTTTTGATATGAGTGAATTCCAAGAAAAGCACTCAGTTGCTAAATTTATTGGTGCACCTCCAGGATATGTAGGATTTGAAGAAGATGCAGGACAACTAATTACTAAGTTGCAAGAACATCCTAACTGTATTCTGTTGTTAGACGAAATCGAAAAAGCACATAGAGATGTTTCAAATGTTCTATTAGGATTAATGGATAACGGATTTGTTACAGGATCAAACGGTAAAAAAGCAGATGCTCGTAATGCTATTGTTATTATGACATCAAATCTTGGTGCTAGAGAAATGGAAGCAAATGCTATAGGATTCGGTGATATGGAGAGAAACGGCGAAGATGATACAGCAGTAAGTAACTTCTTTGCACCTGAATTCCGAAATAGATTAGATGGTATTATTAAGTTTGATAAACTTGAAAAATCTACTATGTTGTTAATTGTAGACAAATTTGTTAAAGAAGTTAACGACATGATTGCAGATAAAGGTATATTAATTGAACTTACTGATAAGGTTAAACAGTTTTTAGTTAAAACAGGATTCAACAGGAAAATGGGTGCAAGACCATTGCAAAGGGTAATTGATGACAAAATTAAAAAACCTATGTCACGAGAAGTACTATTTGGTAAACTCGTTAATGGTGGTCATGTAACTGTTGATCTAGACGGCGAGGAAATTAAGTTAGACATAAAAGAATTTATGCCAGCAGAGAAGGATGCCGAAGTTGAAGATGCAACACACGAGTAAACTGTTTTTTAAAAAATACAAATATAAAGCAGTCGTTACAACACCACAAACTAGTTTTATTAGATACGCAAGCAAAAAAGATATAGAAAGTCTTTTTCAAGCAGAATCCAGAGAAAGATGGAGTGGCATAACCAGTCCACTTAGTTATGGTTATGGTCATTTTAGTATGGGCAGTTTGCATGATTACAAAGACAAACAGCATAAACGTGTGTGGGATAATAGATTTACATTGTATAAACTGTTTAACTGGATACAAGAAAACTACAACACAGAACAACATAAAATACGTAATGAAGGGGATAAACTAGCATTGTTTACTAACGATAAAGCAATGTGGGAAAACTTCTGCGGAACATTTAAAGATTTTATATCAGAAATTGTTTGGCCTAAAAATGATGAATATGCTAGATATTTTGACCAATATCCAAACAATATTATTTGTCAACGTTTGCCCTATAACAAATATAGATATAAAATTAATTTAAAAGGGCACGTTGTTAAACAAGAAGGATTTGGCGATTGGATTAAAAACTATAAAGGTGAACTCAAGGCTTCAGACAATTTGATAAAAGGCATAAAACGGGGATATTACTATTCAGATGGTAAATTTTTATACTCGACAAATTCAGAAATGATGCTATTATTACAATTATACTTAGGCGAAACAATTAAAAACATACAAGAATATATCACGGAGGAAGAACTAGATGAACAACTTAAAACTGCTTAAAGAAATGATTAAACGAAATATCGTTAAACAAGGAACAGTAATTAATGCTACGGTAAGAGCAAATGGTATCGGAGGGCAGGTTGTTGAAGTTCCGAAAAACGTAGGTGTTACCATTGCAAACGAAGACGGAATCATTGCATGGGAACGTGATTATGCTGGCAGAGATCACGAATATAAAGTAAGATTAAGCGATGTACACAACATCGAAGGCATGGATATTGCTAGAATGGCAAAAGCCTATAAAATTAAAATAACATAAATAACAGTATGCCAGCGAACAGTACAACATTACAATTTATAGATCAAGACGGTACAGCAATCACGCCTGTAGCACAAACGCCTGAAGCGGATAGCACACAAACTGTGCTAACCACAGATAAAGTAAAAGGCGATGGTTACTACAAAGGCGGAGACGGCTTACATACCGTACATTATTCTATTACAGATTTTTCAGGAACCATCAAAATGCAGGCTTCGTTAGCCACTTCGCCTGCGTCAGCAGATTGGTTTGATATCGCTGGAACAACTTATACAACAAGTCCAGATACAGATACAGACTTTGTTGCTAATTTTACAGGCAACTTTGTTTGGTTAAGAGCAGTAGCAACATATACGAACGGACGTATTAATTCAATTAAGGTTAATTACTAATGAACGAACACTTTGTAAGAATGATTTTTAAAGAAGCACAGGCAGATAATTTTATTAAAACGTTTGCCGGTGCAGTAGCACATACTATTGATTCGCATCTAAACGAAAGCGAAGAGGGTATTGTATTTGAAAGTTATCAAACAAACGAAGGACATTATGTTTATGAAGTTGCACTTAATAACGAATTAAGTGACAAAACAGCAGAAGAAATGGCTAACACTATTGCAAAAGCCATTCCTGGTGAATACGAAATTGAAGTAAGTGGTGGTGACGACTCTAGTCGCTAACCTTTAAATAATTTACAACAGTATCTTTACAATCATAAAAACTACTATTGCTATGACGTTTAACTTTAAATGTGATAGTGTATTCTTCGCCTTCACGTAATACACCAACGGTTGGCCATTGATTAATATCTTTTTGGCTAAAGTGTGTTATCAAATCACCTTCACTAATAAAGGTATACACGTAAAAGTCTCGTGTTCGAATGTAACGTGCTTCATGTAATGTAGCACGAACTGTGCATTTTTCACCAATAGTTCCGACCCATTGTGAATCAGCAATGCCTTCAACAAAATGAATACGTTGCATTTCTGCTTCATAAAGCGAAGGTAAAGGAGCAAGGTATCCTAAATCTTTAATACCTACCGTTTCCTTACTAATAACTTTATATACATTGTTAGCAAAATCACTAGAATTGTTTGCCATGATCTTAAAAATTAAACCCTGATAGTGAGTATAGATATCCTCAACCATATCATTGCAATTTGGATCTAAACCTATTACATCACGTTCAAATGCCTGACGCATAAGATACTTGTTACCACGAACAGTAATGCATTCACTAGGACCTTCATCCGTTTCAACATACTCGTATTGATCTTCTTTGTGATACCTGCCATTTTTAATGTAGGCCTGTACCGCAAGATTGAGTGCGTCTTTGATCGGAATTTGCTTTTGGTTCATTTTGAAATCCTTATTTTCTAACTAACTGTATATATTATAGTTGGTTTTACCACTTCTGTCAACCATTTATTTTGGTAAAAATTGTTCTTGCTTTTTACAAGTATCTGTTGTATATTAATACTAAGATGTTTAAAAAAATATTTAAACTTTTTTCAAATAATAAAACAAAGGAGACTAATCATATGGCTAGAACTAAGCAATATGTTACTTACACTAGAGAATTTACAAAAGGCAACGTAAGTTCAAAAATTGGTGTATTTGTAGAACCTGCTAACTCATACATGGTAAATGGTGCAGTTAACGGTGGTGCAATTAAATTTGCTAACTTAAAAATGTCTAGACCAACTGCTACTAAAAAATTAGTAGATGCTGGTTATGATTTCAATGTGAGAGTGTTAGGAACAGGTTCTTTACAATCTTCATTAGCATTAAAAGAACAGTTAATTGATCTTTTATCAAACACAAACAAAACTGTAATCAACAACGCGGCGTAGTTTAGTATTCAGAAAGGCCCTTCGGGGCCTTTTTGGCAATCTTAATAGTCAAGAATACTTGACAAACAATCTTAGAGATAGTATTATATAAAAGTGAATGTAAGGAAATGGTCTTTACATAGTCAACTAGGAGAAAATAATGACAAACACAATTCAATCAAAGGTGCTTTCAGCACTAACTGAAGGTCAAGAATTGACTTCAAAGCAAATCAAAGCACGTTTTGGTGCTGGTAACCCTGCGGCAGTGATTCAAGCACTACGCTTTTCAGGTTACTCAATTTACCTAAACACACACAAGGATACAAAGGGTAGAACTACTCAAAAGTATCGTTTAGGTACTCCAAGCCGTAGAGTAATTGCGGCAGGTTACAAAGCACTTGCTTCAAAAGTAGCCTAATTACACACAACGATTAGACCCCTTCGGGGGTCTTTTCACTTTTCTAAAGGATGCACAATGTCACAATATAAAACTCAACTTCCAGAAAAAATTACGGTGCATTGCACAGATACAGATCGATCTGCAGAAGCATATTTGGATAGATATGTGGAAGGAAAATATATGGACATTATCCTTAATACAGTGCGTTTAAAATTGGTTAAAGAAGGCAAAGTCTATGTTGGTCATATGGCAGGTCTTGAATTTACCGCACGTGACCCCGATCTAGTACATATCAAACAGGGGCGTTAAAAGGTTAATCTATAATAAATACTCGCATAGGAGAGTTTATTATGGATTTTAGAGAACTTATTAACAAAATTGATTCAATCAATTCTGAGGCCAAAAAAGAGCCAGAAAGGCTTGCATTTGCTGACGCTATTAATCATGTAGAAGGTATAGTGTTTACACCACCAACATCGAGTGGTATTAAGCAAAGCAGTGCTAACAACAGAGATTTTAAAGGTCAAGATATCAATGATCCTAAGGTAAAACTTGCCTTATTCCAAGCAGAATTAAAAACTTCTCCAGCAAGATTGCTAGGTGAAATTGCTTCACGCATTAAACCATCAAGTGATGCCCAAATGGACCTAAGTGGTCACATTGGTGCTATGTCAGATAAAATCGCAAATGGCACAGGCATGCTAAGTGCTCTAAACAACGAAGAAAAAGAACTTGCTATTGCTGTTATCAAAAAAGCATTAAGAGGCATGACACTTGAAAGAGATCCAGATCAATCAGAATACAAAGACGATGAAGACGACAGCATGGAAAGTTCTCTTCCATGGAAAAAATACGAAACAACTGAAATCCAAGATGACAAAGTTGAAGAAGGTGATAACATCTATCACTCATGTGTAAAATCATTCAAGCATGAAAAGTTTGGTGAAGGCACAGTACTACACGGCGAGCATACACTAAGCGAGTCAGGCGAAGTATCACACTACGATGCTAAATTTGTAAGAGAAGATGGTTCACAATTTATTGTTAGAAACATTCCAGTTGCTAACATGAAAGAGTGTGTTGTTGTAGAACACGGTCATCCAAAGAAAAAGAAAAAAGTTAAAGAAGAAGAGTCAGTTGAACAAGAAGATTGGTTTCAAGGACAAACAGCAGTTACATTAAGCGGTGATGAGTTTTATGAAACATTTGGTTGGATTGGCGAAAACGATGAAAACATCGAAGAAGCAGAATACCAAGGACGCACAGTAAAACTAAACAAGCCAATGCGTGGTGATGTTAAGAAGTTTAAAGTATACGTAAAAAATCCAAAAGGTAACGTTGTTAAAGTTAACTTTGGCGATCCTGACATGAAGATTAAAAAATCAATTCCTGCTAGACGCAAAAGTTTCCGTGCTAGACATAATTGTGACACTCCAGGTCCAAAGACAAAAGCACGTTATTGGTCTTGTAAAAAGTGGTAAAATATAATGTTATTAAAAGAACTGTTTACATATGATGATGAAAATAACACGCCAAAATATGATCTAATAGATGATATTACGTTTTTCATTGACAACGACGATACCCTTCATAAAGAATACTTTCTACCAGCAGTACACGAATTAAAACGTAAAAAAGTTATCGATCGAAACAGTATCGATGAAATTGCTCCGGCATTTAAAAGTCTTGTAAAAAGAGGGTTTGAAATGTATAATGAAAAATACAAACCAACAGGAAAGACTGAACAAGTGTTTACGGAAAAATTATTATTAAGTATTGCTAGAAAACTAGCAGAAAAACATTTAGATTACATCAAGTCTGGCCATTACGATCCTAAGGAGGCTTAAATGCTACTTAACGAACTGCTAGAAGCACAACCTAAAAAGACGGCAGTTGTTGCTTGGGGCAGAATGAACCCTCCAACCATAGGACACCAAAAAGTTGTTGATACTGTAAAGCAGTACGCACAAAAGTTTTTAGGCGATCCTATTTTATTTTTAAGTAAATCACAAAAGCCTAAAACAGATCCTCTTTCATTTGCAGAAAAAGTTCACTTTGCTGGAGAAATGTTTAGTATCAAAATAGATAGAAACACTTCTGTAAAAACAATTATTCAAATGTTTCAGCAACTACAAGGACAAGGATATGATAATGTAATTCTTGTTGCTGGCAGTGACAGGGTTCAACAGTATCAAGATTTAATTGACAAATACAATAATAAACCAGATACCAAAGGCGAAATACCTTTTAAATTTGCTAACGCAAAAGTTGTAAGCAGTGGTGTGCGTGATCCTGATGAAGAAGGTGTTGCAGGCATGAGTGCTAGTAAACTCAGAGCATTTGCCGCTGATGGTGACTTTGAAAGTTTTAAACAAGGTGTTTCTGGTAACGAAACATTAGCAAAACAGATGTATAATAGAGTACGTCAAGGTATGGGGTTAGAAGTAACTGAAGTTTTTGGTTTTGCTACACGCAACGTACCACGCACAACAATTAAAAAGAAATCTCTACCACAAGAATTAAGTGTTGCAGATAAAGTTAAAGCAAGAAGAGCCGCGGCGGCAAAAGGCGATAAAGATGCATTCACAAACAAGTTTAAAAAAGAAGAAGCCGCAGGTGTTGGCATTATAACAAAACAAAATACAACCAAAGATGTTAACAAAGGCACATTGCGTAAAATGTTAAAAGGTTTTAAACTTATATAATGACGTTGGATGAACTAAAAAAATTAGCAGGTGTTAATGTAATTCGAAATGATAACGAACAGTCATTGGAAAATATTTCACATACAGCACAGGCACTAAAAGATAGAGAACGTAAACTTGGAATCAAACCTGGGGATCCAGAATGGTTTAAACTTTGGTTTAGTAGACCTTACATGACAGGTCCTGTGCAGTTTAGAGGACGCAAGAAATGAGACTATACGAATTCGAAAGCAAAGTAAAATCAGAAGTATACATCGACATGGATGGTGTTCTTGTTGATTTTTTTGACGCTTGGGCGAAATTAATGGGCGAAAAAAGTTTTCGTGATATCAAAGATATTAACAAAGGCCTACAAGCAATTCGTGACACAGATGATTTTTGGTTAAAACTAAAACCTACTCCTAATGCTGGAAAACTATTGGCTTTGGTACGTAAACTTAAAGGTAGTTACACTATCCTAAGTTCACCTTTGGCTGACGATCCTAGATCCGAACCACACAAGAGAATGTGGGTTGAAAAGTATCTCAAACAGTTTCCACCTAAGAAAGTAATCATCACCGGAAACAAAGCCAAGTATGCACAGCAAAGTGATGGTACTCCGAACATTCTTATCGACGACTTTGGTCAAAACATTGACAAATGGAATGCCGCAGGAGGCATTGGAGTCAAACATAAAGATCACAAGTTTGAAAGAACGCTACAAAGTCTAATGCAACATTTAAGCAAAGACGAAAAAGTTAAAGAAGATCAACTAAACGAAATTGCATGGGTTATTCCTGCTATTGTTGGTGCATTAAGATTAGGTGCACCTATTATAAAAAAATTAATAACTTCAAAAGGTGCTAAACAAGTTGCTAAAACAGTTGCCAGAGGTGCCGGAAAAGGTACAGAGATTGTGGTAAAAAACCCAGGTAAGGCTTTGCTCGGATATGGTGCTTACGAAACTTTCAAAACATTAGAAGCATTTATGGAATGGTTAGAACAATTAGACATTGTTGGACTAGCCAAAGAAATTGCTTTAGCACTCGGCAAAGTTGTTGTTAAGTATGGTATTCCTATTGCGGTTGTTATTGCTGTGTTGTTAGGAGGTTGGAAGTTAATTAAAACTCTTACCGGTACTGACGATCAACCGGAATCGCCGGAGGCGGGTCAAAGAGCATTTTAATATGAGAGCAGTAGAATTTCTTACAGAGAAATGGAGCAACAAATATAAACGCTCAATTAACTGCAACAATCCAAAAGGGTTTAGTCAGAAGGCGCATTGTGCTGGACGTAAGAAGAATGAAGGTGCAGAAATTACTATGTGGACCAATCCTGAGTATCAAGGTGCTGACGTTGACGACAAATATTATAAAAAACAACCTGCGAAACTAATAGACGTATCTAAACTTACACCTTTTGAGCCTGCTGACAAAATGGATGATGGGATCAGTGCCGCTAATATGGGTAAACTAGTAACAGCAATACAGGCAGGTGAAAAAATTAATCCCGTTGTTATTACAAAACACCAAGGTAAATGGTTAATCATTGACGGGCATCATAGATACTTTGCACACCTAAAAGCAGGTGCAGATAAGATACGTGTAGTAATCGCTGATCCAAAAGATTTAACTTGGCGTGATGATGTTCCAGAAAGTGTACAAGAAAACTTTGCTGATGGTAAAGTAAAAGGCAAAAGTAGACCTGGGCGTGTCAAACGTGCAGGTGCTAGTTGTAAAGGATCTGTTACAGATCTGCGTAAACGTGCTAAAAATGCTAGTGGTGAGAAGGCTAAAATGTATCATTGGTGCGCCAACATGAAAAGCGGTAGGAATAAATAACATTATGCGTATTAAAGATTTAGCAGAAGCAAAAAAACAAGAGCCAATTAAGGCACGTGATCCTAACTGGCGTGATATGGAAGCATTGCGTAAAAGCGGTGCGGCAGGTTCACATGGTGATAAAACCAAGACCATTCCACGCAAAGAAAAATACAAAAAGATTTCAATGGAAGATCAGTTTCAACAATACATGGAAGCAGACCCGGACACACTGGGTAAAATGAATGATAAAATGCGTGATGTTTTATCTAAAGTTGACACTGATGACAAAGCACAAGCACAAGCGGCCAAAGACAAAGCAGAAGCCGATCGTCAAGCAAAAGCAAAAGAATTAGGTCCACAAGCAATGGACGATTATATTACCAAACTTAAAAGACATGATTGGTCATATGATTACAGCGATGATCATAGTGTTTGGCAAAGAGGTGTTGCTGAAAGAGACGCAATTAGAAATTTACAAAAAGTTATTGACCCGGATTTTGAAGTGTACAACAAATATGCTCCAGATGGTTACAAAGTTAAGGTAAACAGAGAGTCAACACAAGAACAAGCATCAAAAAAACAAATTGATAAGTTTCATAAAAAATTAGATAAACTGGTTCACAAGTCTTTTGGACATTCGTCGGACGAAAAGAAAAAAGAATCAAGTGACATTTTTAAAGCACTACAAACAATTGACGAAACAGCAACAGCAGGTTCTACAAGTGCAGGAAATATAGCAACAGTGGTAAGTCCGCATATTGCTATAGGTGATAAAAAGACACGTAAAAAATATGGACTTATGGGAGGATTACCAAATCCACCAAAAGCCAAAGCACAAAAACCAACAGACAATGCACTGGACATGAAGGGTACTTCTATTTTCGGTGGTACCTTAAAAAGGAGTTAATATGATTAAAGAAGACAAATATGATGAACCAGCAAGCAGTTACGAAGCAGAAATGCTGGACAATCAAATTGCTTTTATCAAATATGCCGCTGACGAAATTAAAGATCACGTACACAAAGGTGGCGTGTTTCCAGAATGGTTCCAGAACAAATTTAGTGGTGTACACGAACAATTAAAAACACTTCACGCATACATGGAAGGTGAGCGTCAACAAGAAGCAGAACGCAAACGCATGATGAGCATGAAGGATATGAAAGATGATTATTTTGAATCACTAGAACAAAAACTTAACGAGTCTAAAGATATTTGCAAAGAATGTGGTAAACCAAGTTACACAACATTACCAGAAGAAAAACAAAAAGGTGTTGATGGCAAAGTATGCTGGAAAGGCTACAAGCGTATGGGCACTAAAAAGAAAAACGGAAAAACAGTTGATAACTGTGTCAAAATGTAAGGAGTAGACCATGGCAATCTTAAGTAACATAAACCCAAATAGACCGCAAAGAGGCAAAAGGTCTGTGAGATTATCAGGAGAAGCGTCTCCGCAAGAAATACCTCTAACTGCTGGCACGGTGGTATTGATTGCCAACGGCTCTGGAACAACCTTTACATTGGCTAATGGTCAAGAAGGACAGATGATGGCCTTTGTGGCAAGTTCAGATGGTGCAGGCAACATAAACGATATTAGAGTAAATTGTAGAGCAAGATACGCATTTGACAACAGCGGCGTAAGAATCACAGGTGCCAGTAGCACGGCAGAATGGGCACCATTCAATGTTACACAAGAACATTCAATGGCTTGGGCAGTATTCACAGAAGGCGAATGGTGTTGGAGTCAAGGCACCAACGAAGAATAAGGAATAGGCAATGGCAGACTTACAAAAAATACTAAACACTTTTTCAAAACTAGGTATTGAAAATAAAGGTCTGGTTCCAGATAATCCTATGCAACAAAGTAGTGCTTTAAAAGAACAATACGGAAATAATAACACAACAGATCCAAATGCACATGCACGTATGGTAGCAGAAAGCATTAAAGGAAAACATATTCCTGGTGTAAGTGATACTAGTGCAAGTGATATGGCCGCACTAGCAGGTATAGGTAAACCAACACAACGTCCGCAACCAGCAAATCCAAATCCTAATATATCAATAGCACCTACACAAACCGTGGACAAATGGGCAGAAGTTGATTCTAGATTAAACAACATTGAAACTAAACTTAACACTATTTTTGAAAGTATTCAAAAACTAACAGAAATTAGCGATGAAGATTATCGTGCTAAACGTAAAGCACTACAGGATATTCAAGCAGATCCTAACACAAACAAGGATCCTGAATTGAAAAAAGAACTAATGCGTCGAAAAGCACAATTAGAAAAAGAACGCAAAGAAACAACCAAAGAATCACTTGAAAGAGGATTTGCCAGTTTTTTAAAAGAGTTGGAGGGTAAGTAAATGACTGAATGTAAATGCGAAAATTGCGGATGCAATCATCACTGCGGTAAAGAGTGTGAAAAGTGTGCTAATGATGTTTGCACAACTTGTAAATGCGAACACTGCAAAGATGAAAATTAAAGAAGTAGTAGATTATTTCTACGGACTAGATCCTGCTCACATGTCCTATCGACACAAGGTAGGAGACATATATGGTAAAAAGAATTTAAAAATTCCAAGAGCAAAACTTCACAAATCCAAAAAAGTAAAATCAAAGCCTAGTAAAGCATAATTACTATTATGAAAGTTACTAGCATTCCCGGCATGGGAAAATACGGTGTTTATATTGATGGCTTAAAAGCCAAAGATATAGACGATGACCTATGGTTAGAAATAGGATCAATACATCTACAAAGCCTTGTAACAATTATACGTGATATAGATTTTACCATAGACGAATATTCTAAAAGGATTCTTCAATGGGGTAAACACGTTGATCTATTTGAAATTCATTTACAAAAAGAATACAATACCAAAGATGTAACAGCACTGTTACGTAATGATAATATTAACGGTAAACAAGTAAATCCTGAAGATAAAAAGTGGGTTGAAACTGTTTTGAATTACTGCGAAACCGATGAAGTTATGCGTGTTAGCGGAATGAAAGATGCAAACGGAAAACCAATCGGTATGTTCGCAGAAGGCGAACTTCTTTGGCACAGTAATGAAAGTGCTAATCTAAATCATACTCCGGGTGTTAGTTTATTAGGTGGAACAGGAATGACCAAGAGTTGCACCGGATTTGTTACAACTGCTGAATGGTATGAAAATCAAACAGAAAGTTTTAGAAGTGAACTTGATCAAATCATTATACAACATAGATTCACTCCGGGAAAAATAAATCCCGGATTAAGAGCAGAGCAGGATTATGTTGTTCAAAAAAATATGTGCCCTGAAGATAGTTATATACCTTTGGTTATCAAATCACCATATGGACACAAAGGACTGCATTATTCTGTAAACACGGTTTATGGAGTAAAAGATATGAAGCAAGAAGAAGCACAAAAACTTTTTGATTACATAAACAGCACACTGTTCACCGACGAATACATATATGATCACTGGTATCAAAACGATAACGATTTATGTTTGTTTGATAATAGCATTACATTACACAGACGGTTGGGTAGCACAGATAATCGACTTGCTTATAGAATACAGTATGACTACGGAAATCTTATAGAAAATTATAATCCATACATCTTAGAACCTTTTGCTAGTGAATATAGAAAAAATAAAGACAGCATCAATCAAGTATTATCTAGTAGAAATCAATAAATACGTACATAAACAAAAAAAGGATTTTTATGGCGTTTCTAGTACACAATCTTCCACCCATCGAAGTTTTTGTTAAAAAAGAATATCTGTACGACCATCAAAAGGGTCACGGAGAACTCACTCCTGGTATGTGGATTAGTATTAGAAGCATACAAAGCAAAGCACTTTACTTTGAAACTTTACTAGTTGAATACGGTGCTTTATATGATAAGTTACCTATATCAGCATTTGTATGGAAGAAAGACTACGACAAAGACAATCAACTTCCACTAGACACATTACAAATTTGGGATTGTTTTGATTACGACATCACAGTAATTAAAAAGCCTATGCTATGCGATTGTGAATTCTTTGGCAAGGATCGCAAAATGCACAAAGGTGAGTATATGTTTACACTAGACACCTGTCACGCACAACATTCGACACTTGATATAAATTTTGCAGAACATGACCCAGAACATAAAACATTTAATATTATTAAATTAAACAACGGACAGTTTGCGGCACAACCAAACAACAGGGTAGTGTTTACAGATCAAAGTTTAATTCCAACAGAAAGAAAGACACCAGATTTTAAAGTATGCACACAGAACTACACAGTGGAGAACAATCCTAAATGGAGCGTTGGACACACGGATGAATGGGCATACAAAGATAAAGGCGAGGGATTGAAGGATTGACTTTAGAGGATGTCAAAGATGCATATAAAATCTTTTGGCAAGTAAAAGGTCATTTAAACACATCGCACGAAACAATACTAAGTTGTAAAGAATCTTATTTTAAAAGATTATGGTACAACGAAGAAGCATATATACACCAAGACGGATTTGAAGAAGCATGGCAAACGATAAAATCAAAATTAAAAGAACAATAGAGTACAACGGTCCAAATAAAAGAGACTATTTTTTAGCAGATTTATTAAAAAAATTTAATCCTACCCTAGGATGTGAAGTCGGAGTACGCAACGGTCGTACTACATTTTATTTGCTTAATACATTTATTAATCTAAAAATGTATGCTATTGATTATGATATTAAATTATTTTACAAAGACAATATAATATTAAAGTACGGACCTCGACTAAAAGCAATACAAGGACATAGTCATCATGTACACGATCAAATTGAAGATAACAGTTTAGACTTTGTGTTTATTGATGCTGGTCATGATTACAATAGTGTAAAAGGTGATATAGAATACTATACACCTAAACTTAAATCAAACGGATGGTTATGTGGACACGATATGGATTTTCCTGGTGTAAACAAAGCAGTAAACGAATTGCTACCAAACAACCATCATATTGGCCCAAACAATGTTTGGTTTACGTGCTTAGACAAATCGGTGCCAATTCCGTTTAAAGTTCTTGACAACTAGCATAAATCTATATACAATATAAAAATTATTAACAAAGGAGACTCACATGAGTGATAGAACTTTTGGCGCGGAAGAAAAAGCCAAATTGGTCCAAATTGTAAATGAAGGTGTAACTGTACTAACTGAAGTGCAAGACCTACAAGAAGGATTACGTGATACTGTAAAAGCAGTAGCAGAAGAACTAGATATTAAACCAGCACTGATCAACAAAGCAATTAAGATTGCACAAAAAGGTGAATGGCAAAAAGCAGTTGATGAGTTTGAAGACTTAGAAACCATCATTGTTACTACAGGCAAGGACAAAGTCTAATTTTGCAAAAAGTAAAAGACTTTTGGATAAACTCTTACAGGAGTGATAAAATAGCATTTTCATTTGAACTTGTTAGTTTTATCTTTACGGTTGGAGCAAGTATGACGTTGGCTTTTAACGCAAGAGATCCTAATATGATGGTAGTTTATCCTGGATTCTTTATTGGTAGCATTACGCAAGTTTATGCTAGTTGGCGCAGAGGTGCCGCTTGGATTATGTTGTTAACTTCATATTTTGCTTGTGTAAACGTATTTGGATTTGGTGTAGCCGCAGGATGGTGGTAAATGCTTTCATATATCACTAAACCCTGGCATAATTGGTTAGCCATAATTATATTAGGAATTCTAGAATTAACCTTCATAGGATTCTTTATTTGGACTTTGGTAAAATAAATTAATTAAAGGCTTGATTTTTTTAGGCACAGAACGTATAATAGTAAATAATGTTGAAGAAGGTCAGTCGGCCATAAACGACATAATTGGTTTTTGCCAGCCGCAAGTGGCATATATAGGAGAAGATATTGAGTTACGTAGATGCACTCTGGGATCGTGATAAAGACATTATCAAGGTTGTAGAGAGAAACAAAAAAGGCGAACGTGAGTTTCGCGAATTCCCCGCAAGATATGTATTTTATTATGGCGATGCTAAAGGCAAGCAAAAAAGTACCTTTGGCGATAGCGTCAGTCGTGTTGTTTGCAAAAGTTGGAAAGACTTCTTAAAAGAACAAAAGATTAACAAGCACCGCGGATTATTTGAAGCAGATATCAATCCTGTATATAGATTACTAGAAGAAAACTATCTTGGACAAGATGCACCAAATCTAAATGTTGCGTTTTTCGATATTGAGGTAGACTTTGATCCAGAACGTGGGTACAGTTCACCGGAAGATCCTTTTACGGCCATTACTGCAATCACAGTACATCTACAATGGCTTGATAGCCTTATTACACTAGCACTTCCGCCCAAAACACTTACTATGGAACAGGCGAAAGAAGAATGTAAGGATTTTCCTAACACATATCTGTTTGAAACTGAAGCCGAAATGCTCGACACGTTTTTGGACTTAATTAAAGACGCAGATATTTTATCAGGTTGGAACAGTGAAGGTTATGATATTCCATATACCGTAAACCGTATTACTCGTGTTCTTTCAAAAGAAGATACAAGACGTTTTTGTTTGTGGGATCAATATCCTAAGAAAAGAACATATGAAAAATATGGAAGAGAGCAGGAAACCTATGACCTAATAGGCAGACAGCATTTAGACAGTCTTGAACTTTATCGTAAATATACGTATGAAGAAAGGCACACTTATAGACTTGATGCCATTGGTGAAATGGAAGTCGGTGAAAAGAAAACTGTTTATGAAGGTACCCTCGATCAACTTTATAACAATGACTTCCGAACGTTTATCGAATACAACAGACAAGACGTTGCACTACTGGACAAGTTGGACAAAAAATTAAGGTTTATTGACTTAGCCAATGAACTTGCTCATGCAAACACAGTTTTGCTACCCACCACAATGGGTGCTGTGGCTGTTACAGAACAAGCAATCATAAACGAAGCACACAGACGTGGTTATGTAGTTCCTAACAGAGTACATAGAGAACCAGGCTCTGCACAGGCGGCAGGTGCTTATGTTGCATATCCTAAAAAAGGATTGCATGACTGGATCGGTTCAATGGACTTGAATTCACTATATCCTTCCGTTATTCGTGCATTGAATATGGATCCGGCAACCGTTGTGGGTCAACTGCGTCAAACACATACAGAAAACTATCTCAGCGAACAAATGAACTTTAAAAAGAAATCATTTGCGGCGGCTTGGGAAGGAAAGTTTGGTAGTCTTGAATATGACTACGTTATGGAACAACGCAAAGATATCGAGATCACAGTTGATTGGGAAAACGGCGAAAGTGATTCGTTAAGTGCCGCGGAAGTTTACAGACTTATTTTTGAAAGCAATCAACCATGGATGTTGAGTGCTAACGGTACTATTTTTACAACTGAGTATGAAGGTATTATTCCTGGACTATTAAAGAGGTGGTATGCAGAACGTAAAGAAATGCAGGCAAAGAAAGTTGCATCACAAGACGCAGGTAACAAAATTGAAACTGCTTTTTGGGACAAACGTCAGTTGGTTAAGAAAATTAACCTTAACAGTTTGTATGGTGCTATTCTTAATCCTGGCTGTAGATTTTTCGATCATCGTATTGGTCAAAGCACAACACTTACCGGAAGAAGCATTGCAAAACATATGGCTTCTAAGGTCAATGAGATTATAACAGGCGAATATGATCACACAGGTAAGAGCATTATCTATGGTGACACTGACTCTGTTTATTTTAGTGCATATACAAGTCTACGTGCTGAAATACAAAAAGGCGATATTCCGTGGACTAAAGAAAGTGTTACACAACTGTATGATCAAATTTGTGAAGAAGCAAACACTACGTTTCCTAAGTTTATGGGCGATGCATTTCATTGTCCTAAGAGCAGAGGGGAAGTTATTGCGGCAGGTAGAGAAGTTGTTGGTATAAAAGGTTTGTTTATTACAAAGAAACGATATGCTGTATTGATTTATGATCTCGAAGGCTTTAGAACAGATACTGAAGGTAAGCCGGGCAAAGTAAAAGCAATGGGTCTTGATCTTAAGAGATCAGATACTCCTGTGTTTATGCAGGATTTCTTAAGTGAAGTATTGTTGGCAGTGCTGACAGGTGCTCAAGAAGATCAAGTACTAGAAATGATTACAGACTTTAGAACAAAATTTAAAGCACGACCAGGTTGGGAAAAAGGTTCACCCAAACGTGCAAATAATATTACTGATTATCTTGCTAAACTTAAAAAGCAAGGTAAGGTTAATATGCCGGGTCATGTAAGGGCAAGTATCAATTGGAATACCCTTAAAGAAATGAACGGTGACAAATTTAGTATGAACATTGTAGACGGTATGAAAGTTATTGTTTGCAAACTAAAAAATAATCCAATGGGATATACTTCGGTTGCGTATCCCACGGATGAACTGCGTATTCCAAAATGGTTCCAAGAACTGCCATTTGCTGACGAAGAAATGGAATCAACCATTATCGACAACAAATTGGATAACTTGATTGGAGTTCTAGAATGGGATATAAAATCAACCGAACAGAAGAATACATTCAATAATTTATTTGACTTTGAATGATTTTCTAAATATAATAGTAATAAGGAACGGAGAAAACTATGAAAGACATATTACAAGACATTGTAGCACATACACACGCACTTGGCTTTTTAAACATTGTTAAAGTAAACGGTGATGATGCACAAACAGGTATTGATAGCATGGCAGAGGATCGCTCTGTAATCATGCAGGCAAATACAAAAAATGCACAGGTTGAAATGAAGGGTACCTTTGGTATGCCTAACCTAAATAAACTAGACATTCATTTGAAGTGTCCAGAATACAAAGATGGTGCAACTATTGATGTTGTGCATCAGGATAGAAATGGTGTACAAATTCCAACAGGTATACACTTTGAAAATCAAGCAGGCGATTTTAAAAACGATTATCGTTTTATGAATGCAGATATTATTAATGAAAAACTTAAAACTGTTAAGTTTAAAGGTGCTCAGTGGGACGTCGAAGTTTCACCAACACTAGCAAGTGTACAGAGATTTAAAATGCAGGCAACTGCAAACGCAGAAGAAACTGTGTTTACAGTATTAACAGATGGTGCAGATATTAAATTTAAGTTTGGTGATGCAAGCACACACGCAGGTGAATTTATTTTTGCAACAGGTGTAACTGGTAGTCTTAAAAATGAATGGGCATGGCCTGTACAACAAACACTTGCTATTCTAAGTTTAGATGGCGACAAGGTTATGAAGTTTTCAGATCAAGGTGCTATGCAAATTAGTGTTGACAGTGGTCTTGCAACTTATGAATATATCTTGCCAGCACAAAGCAAGTAAGGATAAGATATGGGATACGGTGACGATAGTATTAAATGGCCAAATAGAAATAAACCTAGACAAATACGAAAAGGTGTTCGTATGTTAGCAGATGGTACAACTCAAACATGGGTTAAACCATTTGGTTCAAGAAAAGGTTATTGGTCACCACCAAAGAAAAATAGAGTACCTAAATAAGGAGAATGACATTGAACACTGATCTAACAAAAGAACAAAAAGATTACGCTATATTTTTGCCAGCGATCAGTGGTTTCTATGCGACTTTCATCGGCAAACAACGTAGAGAAGAATATGTAGACAAAAGTCGTATTCCTTTTCCTAACAACGAGATGGAAGGTCTTAATTGGTTTAACAAGAAAGACGGACTATTCAATTATCATTGGAGTTTGTATTCAGCAGGACATGCTGAACTAGATATCAATAAAGACGCACCTAAAGAACTTATGATTCGTGAACGTGATCGCGAAAACAGTTGGTTGCTTGGTGACTCAGGTGGATTCCAGATTGGTAAAGGTGTATGGGAAGGTGATTGGAAAGATCCTAACTGTCCTAAGGCTAAAAAGAAGCGTGAGCAGGTTCTTGCGTGGATGGATGCCTACATGGACTACGGTATGATCCTTGATATTCCTGCCTGGGTAGCACGTTCACCTGCAGGCGCAAAAGCAACAGGTATTGACAACTATCAAGATGCCGTTAATGCTACACGTATTAACAATGATTACTTTATGAAGAATCGTACAGGTTCTTGTAAGTTCTTAAACGTACTACAAGGTGAAAATCACGCTGATGCAGAAGATTGGTATCAGCAAATGAAAGACTACTGTGATCCTAAAAAATACACAGATCACTTTAATGGTTGGTCGATGGGTGGTCAGAATATGTGTGATATTCATCTTGTGCTAAAGAGATTGGTAGCACTACGCTTCGATGGTTTGCTAGAAAAAGGCAAACACGACTTCATGCACTTCTTGGGTACATCAAAACTAGAATGGGCAACCTTACTTACAGATGTACAAAGAGCAGTTCGCAAGTATCACAATGAAAACTTTACTATTACATTTGACTGTGCTAGTCCGTTCCTAGCAACAGCAAATGGTCAAATATATTGTGAACTTGAAACTAAAGATAGAAGCAAGTGGGTTTACAGAATGGTTCCAAGCATTGACGATAAAGCACTTGCAACAGATACAACACCGTTTGGTCAAGCATTTGTGCGTGAAGGGAAACACGGAAGTTTTAAAGATTCTCCAATCACACAAAATTTACAAGCAAAAGATGTTTGTATATATGCACCAGGCGACCTAAATAAAATAGGCAAAGAAGGAAGAACAAGTTGGGATAGTTTTTCATATGCTATCCAGATGGGTCATAATGTATGGAGTCACATTAATGCAGTACAAGAAGCAAACAGACAGTACGATACTGGAATCGTTCCAAACATGCTTGTTGAAGAATCATTTAACAGGGTATTTTTTAGAGATGTTGTGGAAGCAATATTTGCAACATCAAATAGAGACGAAGCAGAAGCAGTTATAGAAGAGTTTTCGAGATTCTGGATGTCAATTATTGGCACTAGAGGAGCAACAGGTAAAAAAACCGTAAACGCAAGTACGCAATATGCGAACTTATTTGAGGAGGTATAATATGACCACAATTGAAAAACTAAAAAACAGACTACAAAGTCTAAAAGAGCAACATCATTTAGAGCATCAAAAGGTTGAAGCCGCTGAAGCAGAAAATGTTGCTGAGAAATATCTTACAGAAATGAAAAAGAAAAAACTTGCTCTTAAAGACGAAATGTGGAAAGTTGAACTTGAAATTGTTTCTATGGAGGCAAGTAATGAAGCGTGACTACGCTGATGGTGTAAAAGATGATGTAGTATACTTTACAGGTTATGAAGTAGAAAAAACACCTGCGTATGAAATGGACACACTATTTGTTGTAGGATGTCGTCCACTAGAAGAAGTTCTTGATAAAGCAAAACAACATCACGTAGATCATATCTATCTTGGTGCGAACCATAGTTTTGTACCCAAAGAAGATTGGGAAGATCTAGTATTAGGATTGCTTGATGCTAAATCCGAATTAGGAACACAATATTTGGTTACACTAGATTATGATGTAAAATATCATGAATGGATCCTTGAAACAGGAATGACTGAAAGACATAATTTTATTCCTATGATAAGTGTAAAACTTCCGTATGTTAACCAACTCGGTTATAATGCTTGTATCAAGATAGATGACGCCGACTTTAAACATTCTAATCCCGGAGTTTGGATACATCAAGTACACGACTTGTTAGATAGGAATAAATTTACAGATTGGTCAAAGTACGAAAATGACAGTCCATCAGAAGTATCATAGATATCTAAATCTACCGTTTGAAGTAGATAAGCCTTTGATTTTTAAAAAGGATCCTGACAAAATCCAACATATTGAATTAAAGGAAAAATTTGTTCCTGTAAAAGTAAGAGAATGGTTAAAAAGTTTAGGACTAAAATCTATGCATACAGAAGCATTTTTTACAGCACCAAATGATAAAATTTTTATACACTGTGATAGTCCTAAATTTGATGACCATGTAAAAATTAACTTTACTTGGGGGGATGAAAATAGTTATACCCGCTGGTGGAGTGTTAAAGACGAAAAGTTTTTAAAAAACGGTGGAACAGAATACGGAGCAGATATTTTAGTTGCTGATGAACATCATTGCAACATGACTTATCAACAAGTAATTAACAAACCTAGTTTGCTAAATGTAGGTAGATTACACAGTACCTATAACCCAACAGATGAAGGTAGATGGACATTGTGTATTGTTCCTTCGTTTATTGATAAAGAAGAATTTATTCATTGGGATATTGCAATAGAATTATTAAAAGAAGTAATAGTATGAAATTAATACATCCTTTTTCACAACCTAAAGACGAACATACACATATCAAGGAAATGTCCGGGCATTTTTTAATAGGTGAACACGGACAATGGTACGATCTTAGTGCAGGTACTGGTTGTAATATTTTTGGATTTACACAACCTGATATTCAGGCAAAAGTTGCAGAAACTAGTTTTAAATTTGCTAACGATGACTGGACAACAAAAAGCAGTGTTTGGTACGAACTTGAAGATACTCTTAAAAAAGTATTACCCGAAACTTATTCAGGTTTTGTTCCTGCACTTACAGGCAGTGATAGTGTCGATAACGCACTAAAACTTTCTTGGAGATATTGGACTAAAAAACTAAAACCCAAACATACGATACTTGTAAGAAAAGGCAGTTTTCATTCAGGAAGTATTACTGGTTGGCAAATGACCGACGACCAAGAATGGATTAAAGATTGGCCGGCTGTAAACTTTGTTGATTTCTTTGACGAAGACTTTGATGCTGTATACCAAAGACACAAAAACGATCTTTCTGGTATCTTAATTGATACTGTTAATTGGTACAAAGGTATCAGTGAAATTAGTGATGGTGTTTTAGAAAAAATTCAAAAAGCACGAGAAGAAACGGGTTGCTTGCTTATTGTCGACGAAGTATTAACTGGTATGTGGAGAATAGGACATTTTTCTCATAGCATAAGCAAAGGTATAGATCCTGATATTATCTGCTTTGGTAAAGCACTTACGGGAGGGTTTGCATCATTTGCAATTACGGTTATTAAGAATAACGTTCACGATGTTATTAGTGCATACGATACAAGCATGTGGGATAATTTTCCGATTGCAGTTGGTAATACAAGAAGCCAAAGCAATGTTGGTGCTAGAGCAACAATAGAAACAATTAACAAGTGTGTAAACGAAGATATTGGTAATAAAGTTATAAACGAAGTTACACCATTTATAAACGAATTAGCAGATATTTTACGTCAAGTAGAAAAATTTAAGGTAACTCACAATCATAGCATACTATACTGTGATTTTTCAGAGTTTAAGAACAACGACTGCAAGGTATTATCTACCTTTTTAAACAGTCATAAACTGTGGAATCCAGAACACACAAGAATTTGGTTCTTAAGTTTTTATGACCTAAATAAAGTAGAAACACAATACATCGAACAGGTGTTCCAAAAGTTTGTAACCCTTGTTAATAATGGCAAAATTTGGGACCAAAGTAACTGGAAAAACAATTGACAAAGCAACAGAAAGGCTTTATATTATGAGTATAACTGATACAATGATAAAAGAAGCAATGAAAACAGATACACACGTAAAGATTATGAATACTGCAAAAAGAATGATTTGGGTAACGTTCCGCAAGGAAGGTATCCACAAGTATCCTGCGGCCTTAGATGATCCTAAGTTGGCAACAGGTGATTGGGATGATGTGTCATTTTTAGGCTATCCGCACAGACACATATTCCATTTCAAAGTAGGTATCACTGTTATACACAATGACAGAGATATCGAATTTATTCAATTTAAAAGATGGATGGAGAGACTATATAGCGAAGGTACATTAAACTTAGATTTTAAATCATGTGAAATGATGTCAGACGATCTTTATGAAAAGATTGCTGAAAAATTCCCCGGGCGTGAAGTTCATATCGACATCAGTGAAGATGGCGAAAACGGTGCCCACATTGAGTACGCAAAATATTAAAAGGAGATGATGGTGACTAAGTCATATTTTGCAGAACGTCCAGAGATTGTAAAAATCTTTGATGACTTGGATTCCTTCCGCGAGTTTTGTCGCTACGAAGGATTTGTGTTTGATGAAAAGTTCCTATATAAGAAGGACAGCAAAGAATGGAGAGCCTACGAAAATCGTGGCAATCCGAGGAAGGCAAGGAACCGTGTTCAAAAGAACCGTGGTTTTAAAAATCGCAGAACACAGCACTAGAACACCTTATAAAACTGATAGCCGTGGCAATTCAGTTGAAGGTGGTGCTTTAAATGCGAATTACACGACCGTAGACGCAGTCGCGAAAGTGTGTAATACACTTGGTATTCATGGCTACGTTTACGGTCGTGATTTTATTTGGAAAGATCAAGGTTGGACAGATGACATGGATGATGCTATACTAATATCATATGATGATGTTAGAATTTTAACACTATTAGGGTTGGCAAATAAAAATGGCTAGAATTTGGTTAATAGATTTAGAAAGTGTAGAAACACGCTACACTAAAGAGTGGAAAACGTATTTTCCTGCATTACTACGCAAAAAAGGACATGAAGTTTTTGTTATTGCAGGACCTACGGATATTCCGAACGCAACCACTCCAGGTGCCTTTTTAAACTTTGGTGGTACTAACATCTACAAAGCCAATCAAGTAGAACAAATTAGTAGAGCATTTACAACAGGTAAAGTACAAAATGGTGATCACATTATTTTTACAGATGCATGGCATCCGGGTATTATTAATATCAAATACATGAGTGAACTTTTAGGTATTAAAGTTACTACACACGCACTTTGGCATGCTGGCAGTTATGATCCACAAGACTTCTTAGGTAGACTAATTGGTAATGCAAGTTGGGTTAGACACGCTGAAAAAAGTTTCTTTCACAGTTATGATCACAATTACTTTGCAACAGAGTTTCATGTAAAACTATTCTTTGACGAATTATTAAATGACGGCATACCTGCAGAAAATCCTTGGTATGGTGAAATGTGGGAAGAACGTTATAGCAATGGTAAAATTGTACGTTGTGGTTGGCCAATGGAATACGAACGTTTAGAATTAGAACCGTTTAAAGGAATGAAGAAACGTGATTTAATTTTATTTCCTCATCGTGTTGCTCCAGAAAAACAACCTGAAATATTTCAAGACCTAAAACAAGCACTTCCACAATATGAGTTTGAAGTGTGTATGGAAAAGAATTATCAAAAGAAAGAATACTACAATGCACTAGGTGAAGCGAAACTAATCTTTAGTGCTAACCTACAAGAAACATTAGGTATTAGTTGGTATGAAGGTGCCCTTGTTGGTACATTACCTTTGGTTCCAGATCGATTAAGTTATACCGAAATGGAGAACACAGGAAGATTTATATATCCAAGCGAATGGACAGAATCGTTTAGTGCTTATAAAGAAAACAAGGACAAGATAATCGAAAGAATTATTTTCTTAATGGAAAACTACAACGACTTTCTTGTAGACCTAAATAAACTTACTACTCATTTAAATGAAAACTATTTTAGTTGCAAAAATTTACTTGAGAAGTTACAATAAGAATATGGCAATCCACTGCCTTAACATCGGAGAGAAAAAATGAAAAAGTATGAAGAAGTAACACGCAGAATTAAAGACGCAAACAAGCGTTATTGGGCGGGTGATAATATTAGTGAATTTATCTACACTGGCGAAAAAGATAAACTGATTGAAGAAGCCGCAGAGAAATTTGAAGGTGTGCTAGACGCACTTATTATTGATAGGGAAAACGATCCTAACAGTCACGGTACTGCTAGACGTCTTGCAAAAATGTATTACAATGAACTAATGCAAGGACGTTATGATCGCATTCCAGCCGCAACTGCTTTTCCTAATGAAGGTGAAAATGCATACACAGGTATGCTTGTTGTAAGGAGTGAACTCAAATCAGTTTGTTCGCATCACCATCAACCAGTAACAGGCGTGGCATATATTGGTATTATTCCTAATGGTAAAGTTATTGGACTTTCTAAATATACACGTATTGCACAATGGTGTGCTAGGCGTGGTACGTTGCAAGAAGAACTTGCTAATGACATTGCAAGAGAAATCAGCAAAGCAACAGATTCAAAACATTTAGGTGTGTATATTCAGGCAACACACGGATGCTGTGAGAACAGAGGTATCATGGCACATTCAAGTTTAACACAGACAACTGTGTTGAAGGGGGCGTTTAAAGACGATGCTGGCACTAAGAAAGAGTTTATGGATAATATTAAACTCCAGCAAGAGTTTGCGCCTAGATAAAAACAAGGAGGACGAATGTTCAGTAAACTTTTAGAGGGTGTCGATAAGGCACTCGTAAGAAATCTAGTTATTTTGCACACGTTGGTTATTGCTGTGTCAAACTATCTAGTCACAATTAGATTTGATCTATTCCCCGGCGCAGACTTGCCATTATTTGGCTCGTTTCCATTAGCCGCCGCGGCATTTACATTTCCGATTGTTGTAGTAGCAACTGACCTTACTGTAAGGATGGTCGGTAAACAAGCAGGTAGAGCCGTTGTAGCAATGGCTATTGTTCCTGCTATTGTTGCTTCGGTGCTTGTACTATTAGCACTAGGTGACGAACATGCATACAGAGTAGGTTTTGCAAGCGGTACTGCATATGCGATCGGCACAATGCTTGACGTATATGTTTTCCAAGCAATTCGCGAACGTTCAACTGCATGGTGGGCGGCGCCAGCGATTTCAACTATCGTGGCTAACATCATTGACACATATTCATTCTTTTATGTGGCATTTGCAGGTTCAACAGACGCAGAAGGCAAACTAACTTGGATTGGTGAGAACTGGCACATTGTTGCACAGAACAATACACTGACCAAGATTGTAGTAGGCTTGATTGTGTTCCTACCAGCATATGGTATTCTTCTAAACTACTTGAAGAACAAACTTGCTGACACACAACGAGGTTAACAAAGTATGGGACAAATTTATTTTGTCACAGCACCTACAGGAACACTATGTGATTCTTTGATTACAACATTGGCTGGATGGAACACAAGATTCATCCAGCCTTGTGTTCCACTAATTCTTGATAATGGTACGCTACATTTTAATCAAGAACAAGATGCAGAATATGTGAGCGACATAGCAGAAGGCGATCTTCTTAATTTTCGAGAAATTGATTGGTCTAACAATTTAAACAGACTAGAAAAATTACTACAAAGCACAGATAAAAATATTATAATCGGCAGTTATGATATAAGTCAACAAAATATAGTAAAAGAAAAATTTCAAAATACTGTAACTATTGGTATAGATTACACAGAAAAAGAAAGAAATATTGTGTTAATGGATTTGATTAAAGTTAATCAATTCTTAAACGAAGGATTAGATATAAACATTTCTAAAAAAGAATTAAACATAATAGCACACAAAGAAATGTTAAACAAAAAAAGAATATGGGATACCCATGTTCCAAAAAGTTTTTCAACAAACAGTGAATATATAATTCATGCTTGGGACTTGTATCAACCAAATAAACTAATCGAATTTATTGAAAGAATTGACGGGCCGAGAAACGAAAAACAGATTGATTTTTACGTCAAATGGTTGTACAATAATATAAATTAAGGATTACAAAATGGGTGACAAAGAAAAAACTTACAGTATTACACTCGACAACTACGACGAATATACAATAGGCGATGGAACATATAGTATAGACAGCAATTTTACAAGTTATAATTATGATAATACAATTAGTACAGTAGATATTAGTTCGATTACATTTGACAATAATTGGAATCCAAATAACGGAAAATATATAGATTTTGATGTATTGGACAAATATCCGACCGCGAAAACTCTTTACAATCAGTTTATTTCAGTGTATAATATGTGTGAAGAAGACGAAAAATTGAATGGAGAATAAATTGAATATTTTTGCAAAAGCAATGGATAAATTAGGTAGACGCAGAGTTATTACAGAACGTAATAGCGATGTTCCTTATCTAATACGTTATTATCTTTTTCTTAAAAATAGAAAAAACTTTCCTTTTAATATCACACTGCACAAGGTACTAGTTAGTGACGAACCCGTATTGCATGATCATCCATGGGGATACGCTACACTTATTCTTAAAGGTGGATATTGGGAACATATTCCCGTTCGATCGCAGGAAGGTAATGTAGTAGGTAGCACTAGAGTATGGCGTGGACCTGGACACTTCCGTAAGCGTACAGCAGATGATCTGCATTGGTTAGAACTTGCTAAAGATACAGAAGGCAATGAAATTCCTTGTTGGAGTTTATTTTTTATGGGTAAACAAACTAAAGAATGGGGATTTATGGATCATGTAAAACATGAAGGATTCCGTTGGATACACAACGAACAATATCTTGCTAGAGGAGCAAAAGATGAATAGCAGTGAAATCAATACACCAGAAGGTCGTGACTGGCTTAAAACATTATTACGTGAACAAAAAGTTATTGTTACATTTAATAAGAAAGACGGTGAACAGCGAGTAATGACTTGTACATTAAATCAAGATCTTATTCCTGATAGTTTCCGTCCTAAAGAAAAAAATCAAGAAAAAGAAAAAAAGAAAAACGAAAATGTTCTTGCTGTTTATGATATTAATGCAGAAGGTTGGCGTTCTTTTACCTGGGCAAACGTAACAAAAGTTGAATTTTCGTTAGGAGATTAATGAACAAATTAATTGCTATTATTGTTGTTTTGTTTTGTACAGGATGTTCAACTACTGTTGCAGTATTAGACGTAACAGCATCAACAGCAATTTATGCGGGTAAAACAGTAGTCAATACAATAGATGCTATTACACCCGATATAGTTAATAAGGATTAAAGATGATTAATAAAAAGTTTTATAGTTGGCATGATGTGGAAGTAATGTGTACAAACATTGTTACCCAAATGTACAAGGACAATTGGCGTCCTGATTACATTATAGGTATTACACGTGGAGGTAATGTACCTGCTACTATTATTTCAAACATGACAGGTATTCGTTGTGAAGCACTCAAGGTTGCTCTACGTGACGGTGAAAGCCATCAAGAAACTAATTGTTGGATGGCCGAAGATGCTTACGGCTACGATGAACACGGTTCATTTGCCCCAGAGATGGGACAGTTTAAAAATACTCCAATGGGCAAAAACATTCTTATCATAGACGATATTAATGATACTGGCGCAACATTTAATTGGATTAAACAAGATTGGCAGAGCAGTTGTTTACCACATAGTCCTGTATGGAATCAAATTTGGGGAGACAATGTACGTTTTGCAGTATTAACAGAAAACCTAAGCAGTGAGTTTGACGGTGTGTCATACTCTTGTGACGAAGTAAACAAAGCAGAAGAGGATGTATGGTTAGTATATCCCTGGGAGAATGTAGGACACTATGGCTAAAAAAGCAGAACAACAACAGCAACCAAATAATATAGACAGCAATGGTGTTTATCTTTTAATGGATCAAATTACCTATGCTAGTTGCAAAGAAGCAATTAAATGGATAATGAATCATAATTTAAGTGATAATCCATTACCACAATTAACAATAATAATTAATTCTCCTGGAGGAGATGTTCATGCCGCATTTGCATTAATTGACACAATGAAAGCAAGTTCGATTCCTATCAAAACTGTAGGATTAGGCTTAATTGCAAGTTGTGGCTTTTTAATTTTTATTGCAGGTAATAAAGGTAAACGCATTCTTACACCTAATACAAGTATTCTATCACATCAATATACTTGGGGTAGCAGAGGTAAAGAACATGAGTTATATGCTAGGGTGAAAGAATTTGAACTCAGCACAGAACGTATGATTAATCATTATAAAAAATGTTTAGGTATGACAGAAGCAAAAATTAAAGAAATACTTCTTCCGCCGCAGGATGTTTGGTTAAGTGCAGACGAAGCAAAAAAACTTAAAATTTGTGATAAGATTGAGGAATTGTATTAATGCGTGAAGACTTGATGGTACAACAGCAGGTAAAAAATGTATGGCAACACATGGTTGGTGTCATCTGTTTAAATCAAGTTAATAGACGTCAAACTAAACCATTGCTTACAAAGTTTTTTAAACAATGGCCTACAGCAAATAAACTGTTACGTTCAGCAACAATTCCTATGTTGGAAGAGTTTCTAGCACCATTGGGTATGCAAAAAGTAAGAGCAAAACGCATTTATAAGATGAGCATACAGTTTGAAAGTTGGGACGGAAATGATGCTACACAACTTTATGGCATTGGCAAATATGGTAGTGATAGTTACAGAATCTTTTATAAAAACGAAATACCCAACGATGTCAAGGACAAAGAACTTAAAAGATACATTACAGAGGAACTAACATATGGCCACGCTTGAGGAAAAACAAGAAACACTGGATAGAATTAAAGGTCCAAGATACTATCATATACAATTATGGGGATATGGTGCGGAACACGCATACGCAAGCATATCAAAAGAAGCATATGATTTTTGGCAACCTATTGTTAAAGAACATGGCGACAGTGATC
>Ga0208917_1000049_pt1 | contig 52892 bp, 69 predicted proteins | sample DEB08_DNA_10_FD_185500 | JGI IMG/M metagenome (GOLD analysis project Ga0208917, IMG submission 185500) | Aqueous microbial communities from the Delaware River and Bay under freshwater to marine salinity gradient to study organic matter... | ecosystem: Environmental > Aquatic > Marine > Coastal ...
TTCGCTCTGGTGCTATGTCATTGGTATTCAATGATTACACTAATGAAGAAGAGCAGCGTAAGGTCTGTAAAGAGTATGATCTAACTATGAATGAAGATCTTCACATTGATAGTGCAAACGGAGTAGCATGACTGAAGAACAAATTAAAATGCTCCGTCGTCTCATTAAAGATGAGATTGAATGTGCTCAAATTGATGGTATGGAGCATGGTCAATGGGGATGGGCAGAGAAACAACTGGATGAAGGATGGAAAGAGTTTCAGGAGAGTTTCAATGACTGAAGAAGATAAGTATGCTCTCAAAGAGTTTATGCGTGGTGCTGGTGTATTTGCTGCTTGTGCTGTTATCCTCATTACTATTCTGATTGTAATAGCATACTTTACCGCTGGTGATAAACCAATCAACTCTGCATCATTTGAAGTCGTTGACAAATACAAAGAGTGTGATATAGTAAGATACGCACCACACCAAGTTGCAGAGTACAAGTATTTCCTTTATTGTGAGAAGAATAAATGAATGAAGACATGCCATGGGTTAATCTCACACAAGAAGAAGTAGAAGAACTCCGCAACAAAAAACACGAACTCACTGAATACGGCAAACAGAAGTTGAGAGAACTTATGAATAAGGACTTAACTTTTAAAACTAATGAGAAAGAAACATTCAGTATTCCTTCGAGTACAAGAGTTCAAAGATAGTGCTGATCGTAAAGCACCTTGGGACAATGACTGAAAAAGATAAAATTTTTCGTGACGTATGGCAATGTGCTTACCAAAGGCGCTATAATGCTATGGTTAAAGAAGACTGGGAACTGTATGCCCGTGAACATCAAACTTTACTAATGTGCCTTAAAATAGCAAAGTGGACAACATTTGATACTGACAAAAAACGATACTTAAAAGATGTCTGAACTTACTTTGATTGGACTCCTAAATTTTGTTGCTGGAGATTTTTGTACTGCTAGATCTAATGGTATGGATACTTTGAAGTCCGTACTGATTGCTTATTCTAAAGCAAACGATAAGTTTGGTGGTAAAAATGTGAGACGAGTTATTAATCAGTCCCCTGCTATTGAAGTTGCCGCTCTTACCATTGTTGCTACAAAATGCCCGAACATGCTATGATAACATTTAGTCAAACCTGTGATAAACCTTACGATCGTCATGATTATAAGGTTATTTTTAACGATGGAACTCATCAATTCTTTGACAATTACGAAGAATCCCAATTATTGTGGTGGAATCGTAGTGGAAATTTTTTGAGTCACATTGAAGTTCTTGATAAAAAGAAGAGCAAAGGATTTAAGTAATGATTTCTATTCACGATTTATTTCATGATGAAAGACGATATGGTTGGGTTGTAGATAAACACTACGACTGGATCAATATGCTTTCTAGGATGCAGAAAGTAAATCCAAGACGATTTAAAGAGTTTTGTTACTCAAATACTGACATTTATCATCACCTAGATAGAATACAACAAGAACAGCAAGTGTACGACTGATGAGCGAAGTAACCTTTAAAAAACATAGAGTTTTTCGTGAAACAGAAGCAGTAGTTTTTTATGATATCTCTGTAGAGAATTCCAATGCATCTGATTTAGTCTGTCATACTGGCCCTGCAATTTCTCCCCCAAATGATATTGTTGGTGCAAAACAATTTTATATTCACTATCACCAAATAGACCACAATAGGGTTCTTTCTGGTGTTCGTACATTTGAACTTGTGAATCCAGAGTGGAAATATCCTTACCACATTGTTCATTTGAATCGTTCTTCTGGTGCCCTTGTAATACCTGCTGGAACGTATCATCGATCTACATCAGGTGAAGAGGGATCTATTGTTATTAACCAGGCAATTCGTAATGATGAATTTGATCCTGAAACCGAATTTATTCCTGTTTCTGCTGGACAAAATGTAGACTTGTATCGTATACTGTCACACGAGAAACCAGTAATCCATACCCTAGGTGAATAAAATGACCGATAGAACTACACGTTGGAGAGAAATTTTCTCCGAAATAACACAAGACAATGGGTACTATGAAGTTGGTAAGGTAAATTTCTATAACCTTGCCTCTTTGATCGAAGACCTATATGTTAGAATAGAAGACCTGGAGAATCAACTTAAAGATGCCCGAGAGTGAACTTTTCCCTTATGAATCTTTTCGATGAAGTCTACACCCAAAATAGAGAACAATCAACCTGAACCTACCATGCAAGAACCAGAATTTAACAACGAAGAACTTGAACTAATGATTGATGCTATCTGGCGTCGTCAAAGGTGTTTTATTGCGGGGGATAGACGTTTTAGGGAATATGGTGCTATACTGGAGAAGTTAAGGGCAAAACTACCTTACCACTTTGTCATTCATGAGTTTAGGTAATGGAATACACAGAAGAATTTCCATTCGATCAGTTTCCTTGGAAACTGGTTTTTAAGGAAGGGAAAGAAACTCGCAAGTGCTACTTTCAAACTGAAGACCATCGTAAAAAACACATTGAGCGTTACAATCTTAAAAAGAAAGACATTAAACTGAGTTATAAGTATGATGAGTAATCCCATTTCCTATGTGAAGAATACCAGGAAGTTTTATAGTATTCAATATCAGAAGAATGTAACCGAAGTTCTGGTGCAGTTTGCTGATGAAGATCCAGCATGGATTCCCATGGATACATTGGAAGCAATGGTACAAACCCTACTCAATTTAAAAGAAGAGGCAATTAATGACTGAACGCACTTTTACTGGAAAGACTGGAGATGTATGGACTTGGGAAGAAACTCCTGAGACTGTAGCAGCACTAAAACAACTCCACAAGACTGTGGTTGAAAATAGAGTGAACCGTCCACATAACTATGAAGGTCCATTGTATGCTCCTCACCCTGATATTAAGAAGAAATGAATACGAAACCACTGACACTTGAAGAAGTATTTGAAGCGGCAGACATCTTTTTTCCCATCTATGAGCATATTAAGCATCGTCTGCCTGCCGATACTAAGGTAGAAGATGTACTCAAAGTTACCGAGAATGTATGCACCTTAGCACACAAACTTCGTGTAGAAAAAGAAGCAGAAAGTCAACCCTTTGGATTTAATAAGAAACCTAATGACGGACAAGAAACTGATTGATGATTGCTTCTATGTTGAAAAAGCAAGATTTCTCTGGCATAGTACAGACAAAGAAGGGAACGGACTGGTCTCGTCTCTCACTGAAGAGTCGTGTATATCAGGCACCCGTTTTTACCTTAAAGGACGGCAGGAAGGTTTCGCTGAGACCAAGAAGTATGAAGGTGAAGTAGGTGGAAAACTCTGATTATCCTTATCATGAATTAGATCCTACTACTCCTTGGTATGAGTGGTTAATGTATTGTGAGATTTGTCATCAATTAAACGTTGTTGGTCAACCAAAGTGGCAAAGGTATGCCGCATATAGAAACTATCTGAAAGAAGTTGGAGTATTATAATGTTGTTTAATCTTCGGGTTTTTCTTTGGACTATAGTAGCAGAATTAGAATATATTCTGTATCCGTGGAAAGAAGAAAAACCACCCGAAGAATTAGCACAAAAATATAATCTGCCAGATGCAACTCTTGAACAAAACTTAAATTATGATTGGTTAAAATCTCATGAGGAAAAAATTTCAAGACTTCAAGAAGAAATAATCTGGGTTCAAAATGAAATTCATAAACTTAATGTGGAATTAAAAACTCATGACTAAACAAAATCCTTATTGGTTCTTTCAAAAGTGGGGTATTCAAGAACCTACTCTACTTGAAGTTCTTGCTGAAAAAGTAGAACAACTAGAAGATCGTATTAAACTTCTTGAAGAAGAGAATGTATCGCAGTCCAATGCACTCTATGAGTGTTGGAACTCTATTGATGCTCGTATAGATATCCTAGCGGAAAATAAGACTGATGTATGAAGATTTAGACTGCTTTGAAACAGCATTAAAGCACTTTGGTACAAGAGTTGATGTTATCATTGCTATGGAAATGGTAGACAAGATTAACAGTGAAACTGCATATCAAAACATCAAAATGGAACTCAAAGAATTGAAGAGAGTTCGTAAGACTTGGAAGAAGAATAACGAGTGTGGTGATGATTGTTAATTATGAAAATATTAATTAAAGATGATTATTTTGTTGATCCAATTTATGAAGAGGAATTAAAAAAATATTATGGACAATAAAGATAGTCTTAAATTTACAAAAAATGATGATGGATCGTTCACTATGGACTGGGATCCCCAGGATCCTAAGTGGTCGTTTCTTAACAATTTGACTTCCAAGGATATTCAGGTTATAGTGGAGCAGGCAATTCAGGAATTTACTGATGGACTTTGACTACAAGAAGTACTCTCTTGAAAATCTTGAAAAGTGGATGAGTGATGCTCTCCTATCTTCTGAGGCAACTCCACAAGAAATCTATGGTGTCATCCATAAAGTTGTAGAAGAGGAGTATCATTATTTCAAACATCATACTGGTCGTTGCTATGAACTTCTTGCACTTCTGAATGGTAATGGTAACAGTATCATAGAAGGAGTAAAGGCACACGGAGAACTCTGGGACAAAGAGGATAGAATCACTTTTTATGACAAAGATGACCCATCTCCAGAATGCCAAAAGTCTTGGAATGATTTCTGGGAAGAATATTATTATCCAGAAGAAGCATTGGAATATGGACTTGCTAATCCAACTTTGACTAAAGATCGTATCAGCAACTTTCCAGGAGAACAATACTCTGAAGAAGAACTGAATGCCATGTGTGACAAGGCAGCATCAGATCAAGAAAAAGATAAGTGCCGCGAATATAATCTCCGTGAAGCAGAATACTATAACAAACGTGCAAAACTTGATGCTGAGCATTCCAAATATTATTATGATTATACACGTAATGATCCAAATAGAGTAAATCCTTTTAATAAAAAAACTTGGGTTCTTCCCGTCGAAGAAGTAGAAAACGGCGATACTATGGAAACTGAATACTTTATTACTTTTCCCGATGATCTGCTAGAAGCAGCAAACCTTAAAATAGGTAATAGTATAGAATGGATAGATCAAGGTGATGGTTCTTATCTTCTTAAAAAGATTGAGAAAGAACCAATGACTCATGATAAAATGATTGCTGCTGGGTGGACTATGACTGCTGATGATTTCTGGATTAAAGAATAATGTATACAATAAAACTATTAGCACCAGTTTTGATGGGACTGTGTGCGGATAACTTTATGAATAGTCAAGGTGAATATTGCAACCCTAGACATTCTAACCCACATGTGGTAAAATACTATGAACCAGGTAAATCCTGCTATGTCAACGGAACTTTTTACAAAAAATGTGAGGACCGATTAAAATGATTAACAACATTCTTCTTAAAGAAATTGCAAAGACATTCTGATTATGGCATTATCTCAATCTGTAAAAGAATCACTTGATGAAGCAGAAGCAGCACTGCGTAATGCACTAGCATATGCTGCTCGTCAAGAACGTCCGATGGTTTGCAGTGTAATTGCAGACCTGATTAGTCGTATTGAATCTGTGCAAAGCACTGATTCTATTTTAGACAAATTGGAAGAACGCAAACCAGGAGATTCTGGGTTCTTTGGAACAATCTTTGGTAAAGATGACTGAATCTAACGAACTTGGTAAAGCACTACAAGAGTGGTGGGATTCTGATGCCTATAAACAATTGCAGAAACAGAATGAAGAGGCGAAGCAACGTGCAGTAGGAAAGTATTTTATGCTTTCTGAATCAGATAAACTTGACATGGTTCAAGCAATCTGTTATATTATGTGCAAAGCAGAAAGTGAAGGAACTAGTCATCGAGGAGTTATGGATGCTCTAGGAATATATCCCGCTGGTTTCTGGATTGACAATCTTATGGATGCTCACAACGCTCTCTGGTCTTATTATCATGATAAGAAAAGAGAAAAAGATCTACAAGATGATCTAGAGTCTCTTGATAACTTCATTAAGTAATGTTACACGATCCCAAAGAAAATATTAAATTTCTAGATAGTATGGTATTGGAATGCTAACATTGAAGTTGTACAGCAGGGGATCTATGACTCTTCCAAAAACAAGCACAGAAATTCTCACTGAAGAAGAATGGAATGAATTAGTGGCACTTAAAGAAGCAATTACTTATGCACCGCAGACTGTTTCCTCACAAAAAATGGAAAAGTTTGCTGAACTCATGGTAAGAAGTCTTGAAGGTAAATGTGCAGATCCTACTCCTAAGAACTGGAGAGGTTCTAAATTGAGCGATTAGCAAAATAAATATTATCATCACGTTACAAAACAATGGAAAACATCGACAAGCACATTCAGAAGGATGAAGATCTTTTGAATGACCCGACTATTTCTCCACAGGCAAGGAGACATACTGAGCAAGAGTTAGACGCACTGAAAGCGTATAAAGAGAATCATCCTGGAGAGTCACACGATCCTACACCACTGGAACTATATTGTGACACTCATCCTGATGCTTCTGAATGTAAAGTATACGACGATTGAATTGATTCATGACAGTAAAAGAAAAATTGATCTTTATTAGTAGTTTTGTTTGGTTTTTGCATTGGTTATCATGTCTGTCATTTATCATCATGGATATGGTTATAGCAAGCGTCTTTGTGAGGACATATCAACTTGGTTTTTAAACACGTATTTTCCAAGGTATAAAATTGATGTTGAAATATGGCATCGTGGTCTAAAAAGAGAACATGTTTATGGATTTTGCGATATTGCTAACAACAATCGTAGACCACGCCAATTTTTGATTGAACTTGATACTTACATGGACAAAGAATTGTATACGAAAACATTGTTACATGAATTTGTCCACCTCAAACAATGGGTGAATGGAACACTTAAATTGAGGAGGGGAAAACTTTGTTATTGTGATCAAGACGTTGATCAGTATGATTATGATGACCAACCCCATGAAATAGAAGCACGTACAGAAGAATCAATTTTATATCAAAAATACAATGACTTCAAAAATCCAATAAAATTTAATAATTTTTCTCTACCAAGAAGATTACTTTAAATCCGTGGGACGCTTTTTAAAGTGTCCCATTTTTGCTTTTTGGTCGCATATGGTGCTATACTATGTGGGTACACGGGAGATCCCCGATGATATACGTTCTCATCATTTCTGCTAGTGTGGTGTGGGCGCTGATAGCACTCTTTTCACCTTGGTTTGACAATCTCAACAAAGACAATGATCCTCACTAAAGAACAACTGATCGAAGCACTCTACAATGAGTATGTCTTTCTTTGCCATGATGATTTTGACCCTGATGTGGATCCTACTCCTGAAGAGTATTTGGTGATGCTCAAAGAAATGAACTATGATGGGTTGGTTGAGGAAACTCAGACTGATGAAGAGTTTACTCTTATTGAATACATGGAGGCATGGGGATGAAATCTTTCTTTAGTCCAATCAATGTTGCTATTTTTGTTATTTTTACTATCATTGGATGGTCAATTCACCCATTGATAAATCAAAATAGCAATCAAGTACACCCATCTATTGAGGTAATACCATGAATGACGAAGAAATTCTACAATTTATCAATGCTTTTGAAGATTTTATGATTCATGCTGAAGGTGAAATTGATTCTCATCAAAAGTGGGAAGAAGCACGAAAGTATACGGAAAGTTTTTATGAAGAAAAAGCAGCAGAACTTGAAGTAACTGTTGATTATTACATGGCAGAATTCGTATGAATCAAGAATCTAAACTGATTATTGCACAAATGCAAATTGACAATTTATTGAACCTAACAAAAGATGGACAGTATAGTGCATTTATTAGTTCTCATCTATTGCCAGTGAAGTATGAACTTCAAAGACAGTATCACCTCTTGACAAGTATCAAACATTATCATAGAATTGGGGAGTAATTTACAAAAACAAATGAAGTATATCTATCTGGTTGATTATTGGATTCCTTTTCCTTCCTCAGAATATGGTGGAGTAATCAGCGTTATTGCAGAAAATGATAACGAATGTCATGATCTGTTACTTGATTGGCGCGATGACTATGAATCGGAGCACGACTCTAGAATTATGGATCGGGTAGTCAATGCTCATAAATTTGCTCTTGTAAATGAAGAGAATTCACGTATTGTTGATACATTTACTACTTGACATACATATATTTGTACAAAAACAAATTAAAATAATTTATTCACATGATAGGTACTGTAGTTGGTTTAGCAACAACATCAATTAGTATGCAAATTGGTGCAGAAGTAACTTCTTTTGGATTTGATAATTGTGAGCACCATCTTGAATTACTTGATCAAGCAATTCAACATTATAGTGCTCACTATGAAAATGAAGTTGCTAATCTGAATCTTCAATTTAACAGAGCATTTCATGATAAAATGCACGACTATTACCAACTTAAAGGACAAATAGAGGAGTTAACCACTCAGGTTTCTCTTTTAAATGGTCAAATAGATATGAAAGACCGACATATTGAATCTATGAATCAAGTTATGTCTGAAAAAGATATTCAAATTCAAAGTATGTTGGAAAGTCTTTCTTTAGTTGGAATTTCTACAGTTGGAATTGGTACAACATGAGTTATTGTCCAAAATTAAACGACTATGTGAAGTGGGTAAAAGATGTCGAAGGATGGGTATATTATCTTGATAAAGATGGGGAATATATTACCATAGAATCGATGGTTAGACCAAAAGATGATGTCAATTATTCTCATTGCTCTCTTCACAGAAATGAAAGACTACTCATCATCTGCTATAGAAATCAGTGGAAAGAATTAGAATTTATAAAATCAAGAAAAACCATTTACGAAAATGACCGAAAGAGCGCAGAATTTAATGAATTCCATTTGGAATGCACGTCATGAACAGGGTGCAGATACAGAAGAAAAACTCACATCTGCGATCTTAGATCTTACACTGCAATTAGTTCCCCAATATAATCTCAATAATGAAATGGTTGTCATTAAAAAAGATGATATTATTGAACTTATTGAAGAATTGAGTCAAATTGGGACAGTTCAGGAAGTGTCACAAGGTAGTGCTGCCTGATCCCCTTCCCCCATGTATACTATTGAAGTAATCGCTGGAACACTCCCCATGCACTACAATGATGCTCGTCAGGTCAAATGGGACCTTGTTGATTACTTACTTTGCAATTATACAGAATCTTCTCTTTTTTATGAAGATTATGATGAAGAAAAAAGGGAATATGCTCAGCACCTGATTCGACGCATTGCCGCTAATCTGAATGTTAAGGATCACATTTACCTATGAAAACCACTTAAAGAGGGTACACGACCCTCTTTTTTTATGGGAACCATAAATATTTCAAAAACATACAATGAAAACCTTCTTTCAGTTTCTGGAACAGGCATCTCCATATCAACCATTCAAAGCACCAAAACCCATTATCCCATCACCTCCTCCACCAGGATTTAGAGAGAAGTATATTGATCCATTAAAGAAGAAAACACAAACACAAGAAAGTGTTCAAAGAAAGAAATACGAAGAGACGAGACGTGAGGACGATTTATATCAAACGGTCCAACAAAAACTCACGAACCCCAGACTCAGAAAACTCAGAAGATTCTTGAACCGTGAACAAGGACGTTATACTGTTTAACCATAAAACCAGTAATAACCCTTCCAACCAAACTTACCAGGATTGCGTAGACTTTTAACAATTCCTGTAGTACTTACTCCAGGGCAAATAGATCGTACAGCATCTGCAATTGATTCATGACGGGGACCAATTAACCCCGTTTTTTTATTGACACCAAATATTGATTTCTTTTTAGATTTCTCTTCTAATAGTTGCCACTTATGTCCGTATGCTGTTCTATTTGTTCTTGCTGCAAGTAGAATGTTACTGTTTTTATTTGCATCACCTGTAAGAGATAGTGCTGCCATACGTGCATTTTCATAGTCAGTACATAATCCAGTTTCTAAGTTCTTACCTCTTATTTTGAGTCCACAATGTTTACCATTACCTCTGTTCTTTTCTGTAAGAGATCCCCATGGATCTGATTTTTCTTTTATAGGTGATTTTATAATAGGCAGAGGTTGTGGTTTAGGTGGGGGTATAATCTTATCTTTATTGATTGTATTGTATCCGTTCTCATGCGTATTGTAGTGTTCTATCCAATATTCTTTTCTTTCATTCAATAAACTTTCATCACATTCATCTATCTCCTGAATACCGAATCTATGATTACCGTACTTACGCATAGCACGATGTAATGGTTTATTACTCATTTGCAATGATTCTTTGATGTGTTGTTGCCATATCTTATTCATTGCTAGGTTTGTTTGTCCTATGTACTTGTGTCCATTTTCTTTGTTTGAGATGAGATAGATGATTCCTCTGCTCATTTTATATAATAGATAACAGTGTTTATTTATTGTACATAACGATTAAAATATGCTAGATAACACCGTATTTTATAAAGATGTTATCGTATGATACAAATAGTTAATGTTAGATTAAATATATGTGTGTATTTTATAACATTCTCAATTATTTTTTATTATTGAGAATCAATAAGGTATGATATTGATAATATTTCTTAAATTCTTATAAATGTTCGATTCTTATAATTAGATTCTTATAAATGTCTGATTCTTATAATTAGATTCTTATAATACCTTATAAATGTCTGATTCTTATGCAAGTTTGGCGAGCGTATCATAAGACGCGCAGTTTGTCAAGCCCCAGGACACTAAAAAAACTGGCACAAGACTCATAAATGTTATAAATACGTAACATTTCATAACATAAGACATATATAGTCTTATGAGAATCTCGACGAGATATTGCATTGCGTCGAGGTTTATGCTATAATAACCCAAGTTACACACAATCTCGACGAGGATTATGTACGACGATTACGATCTCGAATATACATTCAGCAACGATTATAATCTCGAAGAGGATGCATACGCCGAAATAGGCACATTAGATCTCGACGAGGATTATGCACGAGATGGGCAAGATTATCAAGATCTTGCATATCGCCATTATGCATGATAGAATCTAGTACACGACGCATCAGATTCTTATGTTAGTACAAAAGCGTAGGGTAACTGTTACTTTAGATTTAGAGTGCTATGAAGATCTAGACCTAGAAAATCTGGATTGGTGTGAAGCACTCAAATTAGAAGGTGACGAGTGTGTATGCGTAGAAATTAAAGAACAAAAGGATCTTTTTGATTATTAATTCTTATGAAGTTTTATGTTGATGAGGAGTGGGTGTATTATACCAAAACAGTCACTCGAAATGATGAAGAAGTAACATGTCTTCATAAAGCAAGATTGGATTCTTATGGATTCTTTAACACAAAAAGTGGAATTCCTATTTTTGATTTAAATAATGAAGCAAAAAATATGAATGATTATAATAATCTAAAACGTCTTGAGGATCTGTTACTACCTAAAGTGGACATTAACTTATTCTGATATGACACTTTTTGAACTGGCACACTGTGGTATTGCGGATCTGAAAGGTCCCGTGCTACATTGAACGAGTTCAACACCTGGACCACACCATGGGAACCCGCTCACGCATCGGCATCGAACTTCCTGATCACACGGTGGTAAGTGCTTACTGCCATTGGGATGGTTATCCTGAGGGCAATGGAAAAACTTTGGTTCAACACTATTTGAACCGTGAAGATGTAGAAGAACTCATTGACGGTGGTAGTATGAGTTCACTGCGTACTCGTGGCACCTGGGATCATTCTTGTCCTCTTCGTGATGAGAATGGAGAATACATCTGTGATGCTGCAGGTTATCTAAAGTATGATAATGATCGTGAACCTCAACCACTCTACCATTCGGAACGTGGTGATGGTGAAGATCCTACTCATACTAGTTTCGATGAGTTTGTTTCTGGCAATTCTTGCGAAGAGTATGCTTATCTGTACAATCTCGACGATAATTGGAAGTGCTATAAGATCAACTATAAGGCACCTGTGGAACTCGTAGAGATTCCTAACTATGTGACGGCATAAGAACTGTCACAAGGGTCTTGACAGGGCGTTGAGACCCATCCTATGCTGGTTTAGCAATCTGGCGAATGCAATCGACTCATAATCGATGTGAGGTGGGTTCGATCCCCACAACCAGCACTTGACGACCCTGGCACTCCGTGTTATGATCGTCTCATCACCAGGGGCGGTGGTGGAATTGGTAGACACCCCAGACTTAAAATCTGTTGAGCGTTATGCTCGTGCGGGTTCAAGTCCCGCTCGCCCTATTGGCACAATCCAGTGCCAATTGTCCACTAACATAAAGGAACAATGACTCGTCAATTTAATGTGAACTCTTCCGCGATCTCCAACATGAGCATCAACGAAGATCTGGTGAACATCACTTACACTTCGGGTGATAAGGAGTACACCTATCGCACTCAAGATCCTAGCAACTTTGTTGCTTCTCTGGAGCAAGTGATTTCTGATCCTGAGGGTTCGGTTGGTCGTTTTGTCAACAAGGCAATTCGTTCCGACAAGACCCTTGTGGAGGTCTGACAACTGGCACAGGGGGGCGGCAACGCCCCCTTTTTTGGTTTTACAATTCCCTTGTTCATAACCACACCAATCATGGACTTCGACACCGATCTTTGGTCTGAAATTGCAGATGCTCCTGGTGAGATCTTCGACATCCCTGAGATGAGGGATGAAGAGGATGAGAATGAGCAAACCTGGAATGAGTTTGTCAACAGCAATGTGACACTCTGAGCACTGGCACATCGGGTGCCTCTGGCACCCTCAATCCGTTCTACATTACCTTTGTTCCTGAGACACCAACCCCATGGCAGACGCACTCTCCAAGCGAGTCTATCGCCAACTCTTCACCGAAACTGAGTGGGATGCAATCTTCGATGCAATCTGTGAGTTTCAAGATCACGGAGAAGATGAACACCTGATCTCTCACACTATTCAAATGAAAATTCGTGAACTGTTCGAGGAGTGACGATCTGACAACTGGCACACAGGGGGGGTTGACTTTCCCCCCATCCCCTGCAATACTGACATTGTTCAAGAGGATTCCATGACCTACCAACAACTCCTCCAGATGATTCAGACTCTCGACAAGAATCAACTCGACAGAGAGGTTCTCGTCTATGATTCTTCTACTGATGGTTGGTATGATGACGGAACTCAACTCAAAGTAACGAGTTCTGCAGTTCCTGGACTTGTTGATTCTAATTTCCCTTATCTTCGTGTTTGATTATGACTAAGCAACTTCTGATCTCTCAACTTCGCAAAGGTAAAAATGGCAACAGCATCCTGGAGATTCTCGATGTACTGTGCGCTGGGATGGGCACTGACGATTCTCGTCAAGATAATGTTCCAACTCTAGACGAGATCGAATTCTAAAACTCGACGAGGTGTGCCACATCATCTAGTGGCACACTCATTCTCGACGAGACCTGCATCATCAACTAGATTGCACACATCGAGATCGAGATTCATCATGCAAACCGCATCAGTCACACCCATCTCGAAGAAAGCAAAGAACCGCTTTGCCAACCTTATGGGTGGAAATGAGATCTGCATCATTGAACAGAACAAAGATCATAAGGTCTTTCTCACTTCAATGAACGGCAAAAACCACTTCTGGGCAATGCTTGACAATGATCCAGACTGGGTGGTAGAATTATGAAACAGGGAGGAAGGGGTTTGCCTCCCGCTTGTTGATTAAAGTTACCCTGCGCGAATCAACAGATAATTATAGCACATAGGGGTCAAGGTGAAACTGGGGGGATGGAGTGGTGTCCATCCCCTTTTTCTTATTCTCAATAAGCAAGGTCTTATTGAGAATGATTATTTCAAGGCAGGGGGAGTGGCGATGTATTGTCGTCTACAGGGATACCCCTCCCCTCATCTGATTGTCCCTATAAGATACTGCCAGACGGGACAAAAAACGCTAGGTCTGTGCCAGTTCAGAAGGTGGCACAAAGGTGGTTGTGGTGCTCGGTTCTGGTGGGGCATCATTCCGTCAACGGCGCACCACTGACGCCGATTCACCACACCCCAAAGATGAACAACACCACCATTCAAGTTGTTATCAACGGCAACCAAGTTCAGGGTCAAATTGATGAGATCGCCAAGATCTTGGGCATGGTTTCTAACACCATGCAGCAACCAGTTTCTTCTACATTAGATGAAGAACTGCTGCCATTCAATAAGTTCGCCATCAAAGAACTTTCTCCCCATTTGGGTGAAGAATTGGCAACTCAAGTTGTTAACAAACTGGAAACTTGCGCTAAGTCTTTCTATCCTGACTTCCGCAATTTCATCGGAATGTATCATAAAGTTGGCAGCATTGAGCAACGCCAACTCCTTAAGACTCTCAGTGCAATCTATCGCTTTAAGTTCGGTCGTTATATGAACGAATCCGCGAAGTATTCTCTGAAGAGTGAGATCAAATACGCCACAATTTGCCCCCATTGTGGTGCAATCGCCAACGCTTTTGTGATGCGTTTGACTAAAGAAGGTCTCTGGTGACAGTTTGTTAAGTTGCACAGTGGGCAGGGTTAAAGGTCGATCCTGCCCCCTATACTGATCTCAGTTCACACCACACCACCATGCTGAACTTCACCAAGGGCAACGCCAAACTCGGCAAGCAAACCCTAATCTTTAACCTGCCAGCAGGTAAAACCTGCCCAGGTGCATTGTTTTGCAAGTCTTTTGCTGTTGTTGATGCTAACGGCAAGCGTAGCATTCAAGACGGCGAGCATACCCAATTCCGCTGCTTCGCTGCATCTTCTGAGGTGCAATATGATGCGGCGTTTGAGAATCGCGCCAACAATCTTCGCTTGATTGTTGATGCTCTGCAGAATGGAACTGCTGCAGATCTTATCAACAACGGCATTCAAACTAACCGCACAAGGAACACTAAACTGGTGCGGATTCATGAGTCTGGTGATTTCTTTTCAGGTGCATATTTGGATGCCTGGATTGAAGTAGCACAGCGCAATCCTGATCTTAAGTTCTACTGCTACTCTAAGAGTTTGCAACTCTTTCTGAACTTTAAGATGCCTGAGAACTTCTACATGACGGCATCATATGGTGGCAAGTGGGATCACCTAATTGATGCAGGATTGTTTAAGCGTTATGCTAAGGTTTTCATGACCGAAGGTGATGCAAACGCTGCAGGTTTAGAAGTTGATCACGATGATTCTCACTGTTTTAGTGACAAACCGTTTGCGCTGTTAGTGCATGGAACTCAACCTAAGGGTTCTATTTGGGGTAAGGCAATTCGCCTCCGTCGTTCACAACAACAGTTCAGCGGTTACAGTAAGAAACTGCCTGTGACGGTCTAAGCACTGTCCACTAGGGGGGCATCCTGCCCCCCATACCTGCCGCCGATGCTGTAGAATTAACGAGTCAACCACAGAGGCACCCATGCCCACTGCCACCGACCTTTCGATCAGCGCCGCAGTCGATAGCAGCGCCATTGCTCACCTTGAGATCATCTCAAACGGCAACGGAACTTATGATCTGTTGGTAACATTTAACAGCGGTGATAAAGTTTATCGCTACGCTTGGGAAGATGAAGGAGAGTGTGAGCGTTGGTTTGCACTTCTCTCCGACGATGAAGACAAAGCGGCAACATCTTGGGGTCGTTTGTTTCACCGAGCACTGAAGCACGGTGACATTGAACAGATCGACATCTGATCCTAAAGTATAATTCGGGGGGGCACAATCCGCCCCCTTTCTTTATACTTTTTTTCTAAAAAAAAGTTGGCAGGGGGCGTGGCGACCTTTTTCATCTACAGTGCTACCCCGCACCTCATCTGATTGTCCCCGTATTATAAGCATTGAAACTCCCGCAAAAACCGCCACAGTGGACAGTGGGCCCACTGGCACAACCTGATGGCATGGTGCCCCTGGTGCCTGTATTGTTCTCTTAGTTCACACCACTGAACCATGTTCACCACTCTCACCGATCGCAAAGCATTCGGCGCAACCTACCAGTGGGCGATCCTGTCCCTGCTGCCCATGGATGACGGCAGCGGTTGCCTCACCCAAGACGGGATGCGCCCCACTGACATCAATGAGGCGCTGGGGATGCCCAATGAGGCACGGACTGCGCTCGCCATCACCCTGAAGCGCATGGCGCGGTTGGGACTGATCAAGCGCCACGAACTGGGTCCCCACTGGGTTGAATACACTCGCACCCTGCCCCTGCGCAAGCGTGAGCGCATCGCCCGCTGGATCCAGGGGTGATACCATACGGGGGGCATCCTGCCCCCTTCTAACCTTTAATCACACCACACCATGAACCGCTTCCTCTCCATCGCCGTTGCTGTCGCTGCTACCTTCCTGATCGGTGACTACCTGATCGAAGGCGTGAAGGCAGGGGCATCCCTGGCAACCGCTGAGGTGTGCCGCTCCGCTAACTGACCCCAAGGCACTGTGACAGCGGAGGCACTGTACACTGCAGGCGATCTGATCTCCCGTTGATTCTGTAGACTTCTCTCAGTTCACACCACACCACACCATGCAAACATTCCTCACCGACGAAGAAATCCTCCAGTTAGTTACAACTGGCATGGTTAAATTGACTGATGATCTTATTATCAGAATGTCAGAATCTTCCGAATCTTATGAAGATTCTGATTGGTACAATGATCCTAACTGCGTGATGTCCCGCCATCATTATTAAAATCTCGACGAGAATGCGCATGATTTAATCTAGTCGAGAACGCACACATAAATCTAGACTAGAATACGCACATCATTCTAATCTAGATACACACATACAAACAAAAACAATGAACAATCAAAAACAAATCAATTCAATTGGTTTCACAATTACATATCAAACTCCATACAATAATTGTGAATGGAGAACACAATCATTCACCACAAAAGAAGAGGCAGAAAGAATGATTTCATTCTATCAGTCTTGTGGTTCACCTGCTAAGTTTATCTGAGGAGAAAAACAATGTTCGGACGTTGGATTCACAAAGACGGCAAATCACGCCCTGATAAAAGATTTAAGAACGTAAAGTCTCAGGCAAAGACTAACGGAGCAAAGAAGTCAGGAAGTACAAGAAAGAAGAAAAAGTAGTTCTTTATTCTTTATACTCATCACTGAGTATAAAGAATTACTCAGGGTTGAATGTAAACTATCAGTCAGTGGTGTGGTTTATTCTTTACATTCATCCCTGTCTAATTCTTTATACTTAACGATTTCTATTTGATCTTTATACTTTGCAATTCTGATTGATTCTTTATTCTTTATACTTTTATGTGTTGCATCGGGTCGCATGGGACTCGATAGATTCCGATTCTCTTAAGGTTCTGGCGGTTGCACTGCTGGCGATCCATGCCAGAATGAGCGAAGCGAGGGGGGATCCCTCGCAACCACACCGCTAGACCTGCCATGATGATCGCCCAAAGCACAACCAACCCCCGCGAAATTGAGACGGTTGTTGAATACTATCGTCCCTCAGATCGCGGGTTTAATTATGTCATCCCTAACGCACAAGTTGTTAGTTTCGTCGTCGATTCTGATGAGTTCGATGAGATCGGGGATGAGGTTTTTGCAGAATTGGCAGAACATTTCTGCAAGATTAACGGTTTAGATTTCTTCCAAGTGTTCACATCTGACGCCTGGTAAGTTACATTTAGGGGGAGCAATCCTCCCCCTATTCTTCTCACAAACCACACCTAAGGTAAGCACATGCGCCATCCCATCATCCGTCATTCTGACCGCCCCGTTTATAGTTTCGCAGGGATTGTTAATGCTATTGAAGAGGCACAGAATCGCGGTCTAAAGAGAATCACAATGCGCTTCACTGATTTTATAGTTAAACCCTCCAAGTATCAGGGCAAGATGTATGTTTTCTCTCACGATAAAGAGGTAAATCAGTGGGGCACACTTAGCAACATTTACCTGGGTTGGATTACATCAACTGAGACTAACTTAGGTGAGGTTGATCTAATCAAACGGGTGCAATCAGTCGCCACTGATCCTTATGCTGCCGCTAAACTTTATGGGCAGAATACTGGCACCTGTTCGTGTTGCGCCCGTGAGTTAACCAATCCCCTCTCAATTGAGTTGGGCATAGGTCCTGTTTGTAGGGAAAAGTTCGGACTCTAAGTTACATTTAAGGGGTGGCAATCGCCGCCCCTCTTTATACCTATCAGCAGTGCTTATCATTCGTTCGTTCGTGTTTGGCAGTCCTTATGGGTCGGGGGGGCGGCGCGGCGGTCCTCATGGGCGGTTTTAAATGCCATGGGTCCCCGTAATCTATAAACGACCCAAATCGACCTTTAAATATAACACTCATAAAAATTTACCGGCCCCAGAAATTCGAATCAAAAATCCCATGAGTATAAAAATTTTTTTGGGCCAAAAAATTACCTCAAAAAGTTTTATATACTATATAAAGTGAAAAAATGAAGCATCTAATACATGAAAAGAGGATCAAACAATAATACAGAGTATTTGCAAGTTGACCCCATCACAGGTGAATACTATGTTATAATACCTGAGTGGGTGGTAAACGACCTATGTTGGTATGAAGATACCGAAATCGAAATTGATATCGAGTCTAATGAATTAGTTTTAAAAGAAAAACAATGACAGAACAAAAATGTTTTCACATTTATTTGAATGAAAAGTGTATGTTTCATTCACTCAATGAAACTGATTTTAATTTGATTTGGGATAAGATTCAAAACAATAGTTCTTTTGAAATCGAAGACTTTTCATATGAATCATTATCATATGTAAAGAATTCTCTGATCAATTCGTCATATTGACACACATCTATATACATGGTATGATTCACTTGTAAATTATCTCTATTATGGCTAAAGGATTTACTGTTAAAGCAAAAACGCCTGAAGTGGCACCTGAAGAATGGGACTTTAATCTCGCAAGAGAAATGATTAGAGGAAAGACAGTTGTATTTTGTCTTCCTGGAAGAGGGGTTTCTTATACCTTCCTAAAGAATTTTGTACAACTGTGTTTTGATCTGGTACAAAACGGAGCAAGTATCCAGATCTCGCAAGATTATTCGTCAATGGTAAATTTTGCAAGATGCAAATGTTTAGGGGCGAATGTACTGCGAGGACCTGATCAACTTCCGTGGGATGGAAAATTAAATTACGATTGGCAACTTTGGATTGATAGTGATATTGTTTTTAACACAGAAGCATTTTATAAACTGGTTCTGATGGACAAGGACATTGCTTCTGGATGGTACTGTACAGAAGATGGGAGAACAACTTCTGTTGCACACTGGTTAGAAGAAGGTGACTTCCGTAATAATGGTGGAGTCATGAATCACGAAACTCTTGAAAGCATCTCAAAGCGTCGCAAACCATTTACCGTGGACTATGCAGGATTTGGTTGGTTAATGATCAAGAAAGGAGTTTTCGAACATTCAGAAATGAAGTATCCTTGGTTTGCTCCAAAGATGCAAGTTTTTGAATCTGGTGAAGTTCAAGATATGTGTGGAGAAGATGTTTCATTCTGTCTCGATGCAATCTCAGCAGGATTTGAGATTTGGTGTGATCCTCGTGTTAGAGTTGGTCACGAAAAAACAAGAGTTATCTGATAACAATGACTCGTTCAAACGAAAGATATAACGTCTATTACAACGGACGTAAAATTCATTCAGAACTTACGGAAGAAGAGTACTTCGACGTAATGGAAGATTTGGCACAAGAGTACTATAAAAATGGAACTCCTGATGCATCTGAACTACACATTGAAACTATTGTAATTAACGGAGATTAAGTATTATGGCAGTTAAGTCTAAAGGTGGTTTGAACAAGCACAGTTCTTATATTCCCGGTCCACCTAAGAAGTCTCGTCAAGGCGATGGTGGTGGAACTAAATACGCCGCATCTTCTCGTAATAAAGCGCGTAAAAAGTATCGCGGACAAGGTAAAGGATGAATAAAACGATTGAAAATGACTTGAAAGTTTGGATAAACACGATTATCAAATCAAATCCAGACCTTTCAGGATTTTCAATCTGTCCATTTGCCAAGAACAATACCTATAAAATCATAGAAAGTTCTGTTCACGACATTCATCCTCTTAAAGAAGAGTTTGGTGTCGTGATTTTTGTTATAGAAGATGATTTAGACCTTGATCTTGGTCGTCAAAAGATACAAGAACTTAATCAATCATACCCAGAATATAAGTTTTTTGATGATTTTAGAGATGAACCTAGTTTCATAAATGGAATACAAACAAATAATGGCAAATATAATCTCATTTTATATCAAAATGCCAAATTTTTACAAAAAATGAGACTCATATTAGCAAAAACAGACTATTATGATCATTGGGATGATGAATATTTGAAAATAATTCTTGAACAGGATTATGATTTAGTTCAAAAATCAAGAAATAAATAAATTGTTTGGTATATTACTGAATTGGAAAAGTTTTCAATGGGAAATCACCTCTTGTTAGAGGTGTATGATGTAAATTTTAGTCTTTTAAATGAATCAATATCTCTTCAAAAAACTATGGAGAGGGGTATTGAACGTGCAGGAATGACAATTCTGAATATATTTTCTCATTGTTTTACTCCACAAGGATGTACCATTGTTATTACGCTCTCAGAAAGTCATGTTTCTTGTCATACGTGGCCCGAAAACGGATGTATTGCGATTGATGTATATACATGTGGGGGAGGAGATCCAAAATTAATCGCTTTAGAACTGTTAAAATACTTAAATTCTGACAATTATTCACTAAGACAGGTCTATCGTTAAATAATAATAGGGGAGATAGAAACCTCCCACCAAAAAAGTTCTGTTTTATTCATAAAACAGGAGCACTATGTCCAATTCACCAGTAGACAGAGATTCAGATTACATGTATCAAATGTGGGGAACAACATCATTAGTAACTGACTATCATAATCCAAATCAAAAACCAAAGGTGATTCAAGAAATTATGCATGATGACATTCCAAAGAATCAACATCATTTAAAAGAACAGTCTGAGATGCACCAAAAAATCAGAAATTCTGAAGATTATGATGATTGGGAATACGGGACAGAACCAAATTATGGAATTTCTTGGAAATGAGCATAAATAACTGAAGAAGTTTTCTGAATGAGATGGCAGTAACAAGGATATCAAGATCCTTTAAAGATATTAGTCTATCTTTTGAACCACACCCTGTGACAAAAGATTTGCCAATATTAAAAAATGAAAATGCCATCATTCGATCTATTCGCAATTTAGTTGAAACAATTCCAACTGAACGATTTTTTAATCCTATTCTAGGTTCAGAAGTTAGATCCAGTTTATTTGATTTTGTTGATTATGCTACGGCATCCACCATAGAATCTCAAATCAAAACAACGGTGAAAAATTTTGAACCTAGGGTAGATAATTTGTTTATTGAAGTTTCGCCAAGACCAGATCAAAATGAATTCGAAGTTACTGTTAACTTCGATATTATTGGACAGGAAATTCCAACACAAGAATATACGTTTATTCTAGAGGCAACAAGATAAAATGCCTTTTACTAAATTTACCAACCTAGACTTTGATCAGATAAAAACCTCAATAAAGGATTATCTTCGTGCGAATTCTGATTTTACAGATTTTGATTTTGAGGGGTCAAATTTTTCAATTTTAATTGATGCACTAGCATATAATACCTATATTACAGCATTTAATTCAAACATGGTTGTGAATGAATCTTTTTTAGATTCTGCAACTATAAGAGAAAATGTTGTTTCACTTGCCAAGAATATAGGTTACAATCCTAGATCTAGACAATCTGCACAAGCCGTTGTATCCTTTGATATAGAGACATCCGCCAGTACTCCCACAGTTTCATTGCAGGCAGGACTTGTTTGTATTGGTGATGTTCAAGGATCATCTTATGTATTTTCTATTCCAGAAAATATCTCACAAAATGTTGTCAATGGAGTTGCAACATTTAATAATCTAACAATATATCAAGGTACATTTTTAACTAAAGAATTTGTAGTAAATAATTCTTTAGATCAAAGATTTATTTTAGATAATTCATTTATTGATACAAAAACTATCGTTGTTCATGTAAGAGAATCTGGAGAGAACGGAAGAGGTAGAAAATATTCTTTGATAGACAATATAGTAAAAATTAATGAATTATCTGAGATTTATTTCATTCAAGAAATTAAAGATGAAAAATATGAACTTATTTTTGGTGATGGAAGGTTTGGTAAAAAATTACAAAACGGAAGTGTTGTAAGTGTTAGTTACATTGTAACTGATGGATTGGATGGGAATGGTGCAAGACAATTTGCATATGCAGGATCAGTTAGAAGTGCGTCAGATTCTGTAGTTATTCCAACTAATACAGTTGATGTTACGACAATTAACTCATCTACTAATGGGTCTGAAATAGAAAATATTAGTTCTATTAAATATTTCGCACCGAGATTGTATTCATCTCAGTTTAGAGCAGTTACTGCGAAGGACTATGAGGCAATTATACCAAGTTTAATCTATGAAAATGCGGAATCAATATCAGTTGTTGGTGGTGAAGAATTAGATCCTCCAGAATATGGAACTGTTTCAATTAGTATCAAACCAAAAGGTGGTACATTTATTTCGGATTTTGATAAGGAGCAAATATTATCAAAATTAAAGCAATATAGTTTGACAGGAATTAATCAAAAAATCGTAGATCTTAAGATTCTATATGTTGAAATTGATTCTTCAATCTATTATGATTATTCTAAAATTTCCAGTGTTGAGAATTTAAAAACAAAAGTAATAAATTCTCTCGATAAGTATTCAAAATCTGTAGAATTAAATAAATTTGGTGGTAGATTTAAGTATAGTAGGGTTCTGCAAGTTATTGATAATACCGATGTTTCAATAACATCTAACATTACTAAAGTTATTATGAGAAGGGACTTAAAAGTGGCGATTAATAATTTTGCACAATATGAACTTTGTTATGGTAATAAGTTTCATATTAATACAAAAGGGTATAATATCAAGTCTACCGGATTTAGAATTTCAAATTATCCCAATACAACTGCTTATCTCACAGACACTCCAAATTCTGATGGAAAAACAGGAACAATATCTATTATTAAAATTGATGCTGATTCAAAAACAACTCCAATAACCATTTTAGTTCAGTCCGCCGGAACAGTGGATTATGAAAGAGGAGAAATTAGACTCGGCACAATTAAAATAATCTCAACTGTTGAGCCTGAGAATGTCATTCAGATACAAGCAGTGCCAGAATCAAATGATGTAATTGGATTGAAAGACTTATATTTAGATTTTAACATCTCAAAAAGTAAAATAAATATGGTTAAGGATGTCATCGCTTCTGGTGAAGATATCTCTGGAGTGGTATTTTCTAAAGATTCTTACAGATCAAGTTATTTAAACGGAGAAATAACGAGGACATAATATGATCGGAACAACTTTTGACAGTCGAGTAAAGATACATCAAGTAATTCAAAATCAACTACCAGAATTTATCTTAGATGAAAGTCCAAAGGCAGTTGATTTTTTAAAACAATATTTTATTTCTCAAGAATATCAAGGTGGACCAACCGATATTGTTGAGAATTTAGACCAATATTTAAAATTAGATAATCTAACCCCAGAAGTCGTTGGTGGATCAGTAACTTTATCAGAATCTATTAACAATTCACAAACTACTATTGTAGTAAATTCTACAAAAGGATTTCCAAATTCATATGGAATCTTAAAAATTGACGATGAGATTATTACATATAAAGAGAAAACTGAAACTACATTTAATGGTTGTATACGTGGATTTAGTGGAGTAACTAATTATCATAAAGATTTAGAGTATGAGGAATTAGTATTCTCAGAATCTTCTAGTTCGTCTCATACTTCTGGAGCAAAAATTGAAAATCTCAGTGTATTATTCTTAATAGAATTTTATAAAAAGTTAAAATATACATTTACTCCAGGATTAGAAGACCTTGATTTTGTTTCCGATTTGAACGTTGGTAATTTTATTAAACATGCAAAAACATTTTATCAGTCTAAAGGAACAGAAGAATCATTTAGAATACTTTTTAATATTTTATTTGGTGTAAATCCAAAAATTGTAGACCTGGAAAAATTCTTAATCAAATCTTCTGGTGCAAATTACATTAGACGAGAGGCATTGATTGTTGAAAAAATTTCTGGAGATATTTCTTCATTATTAGGTCAGACAATTAGATCTGAAAAAGATCCTTCTATATCTGGATCAATATCAGAAATTGAAATTATTACTAGAAATAATAATACTTATTATAAAATTCTAATGTTCGTTGGTTATGATGATATCAAAGAAACAGCATTTTCAACTTTTGTTATTACACCAAATACAAAATGTATCGATGATATCACGGTAGGAGAAACAGTAATCACCGTAGACTCTACGCTAGGATTTTTAGATTCTAGTATTTTATATGTTAATGGTAATATTATTGAATATACAAGTAAATCAATTAATCAATTTTTTGGTTGCAAGAGTTTAAACAGCAACTCAATTTCTATTTCTATACCCAAAAAATCTTCAATCGTATCTGATTTTACATATTATGGATACGAAAACGGTGATATTACAAAAAAAGTAATCTTTAGGGTAACTGGTGTTTTATCTGATCTTAGAATACTTTCGCAAAATTACAGTTTACTTGAAAATGACATTATTGGCGTAAAACAATTGGGTGATAAAATTAATATTCCTGAGGATAATTCTAATTTAACTTATAAACAAATACATGCAAATAGTTGGATTTATAACACTAGTTCCAGTTATCAAATAGATGTTATAGGATCTTCTTTTGTAATTACAAAATCTTCTATACATAAATCTTCTATTAAAGTAGGTGATTATGTAGAAATTGTTTCTAAAATTACCAATCTTCCCGTCAGTGGATTGGATAATGTTTTAGTGATTAGTATAGTTGATAAGAAAATAACACTAAATCAAAATCTTTCTTCATTAAATCCATTGAGATTATATGAAATAAGAAGGAAATTAGTCAAATCAAATAGTTCTATTGTACCAATTAGTATTGATGGTAATGAAAATTTAAATAATAAAGTATTTGCTGATGTGCAAAATACATATTCTGATAATAATGGTGAATTCATTTATGTAGCATCAAATTCATTACCTTCTTATACTATAGATAGTAATATTTTTGAGTATGAAGTATCTGATGTAAGTAATTATAGTGAAATAACGCAAAAATATTCCCAACTTGAGTTAAATGCTAATATATCATTTTTAACCGGAGATGAAATTTATTATACTTATTCAGATACCCCAATTTCTGGATTGGAAGAAGGCAAATACTATGTTGAATTAGTATCATCCAGAAAAATAAGATTATATACATCAAGAAACTTTATTGATATTTCATCGTATATCGAATTTGGATCCTTAACTTCTGGCACACATACATTCACATTATTGTCACAAAAAGAAAAATTCATTTCACCTCAAAAAACACTAAAGAAATTTAAACTAGATCCAGATATTGGTAATATTGAAGGTGATGTAACACTTCCAGGATCGATTGGAATGTTATCTAATGGTGTTGAGATATTCAACTATAAATCAAATGATAAAATCTATTATGGTCCATTAGAGTCTGTTTCAACTTTAAATCCTGGAAAAAATTATGATGTTATAAATCCACCAAAATTATTGGTTTCCGGTAATGCAAAAGTTCAACCAATTTTACAGGGAAGTATTGCAGAAGTTTATGTAGACCCTCAAGAATTTGACATTGAAGTAAATGTTTCAATAGCGGTTACTGGTGGAAATGGAAAAAATTCGATTCTAAAACCAATAATTACTCGCAAAAGAAGAGAGGTACTCTTTGATGCTAGAGAATCATCGAAAGGTGGTGGTGTTGATATTACTAATGAAAGAATTACTTTCTTATCAGATCACAATTTTATCACGGGGCAAGAAGTAACTTATGATAATAATGGGAATTCTAATATAGGAATATCATCATTCAAAGCTGGAAATTATGATCAAGAACAAGAATTGGTTGACGAATCTGTATATTTTGTAAAAGTATTAAACAATACTACTGTTCAGATTCATAATACTTTTGGAGATTCGATATCTGGTGTTAACACAGTTGGATTTACTACTATTGGAACATCTGGCATTCAAAAGTTTAAAACAAAAATATCAAATACACTATCAGAAATTAAAGTTTATGATGGTGGAGAAGGATTCACAAATAGAAATTTAAGAGTTAATCCATCTGGTATATCAACTTATAAAAGTACTATTAATTTTGTAAATCATGGATTTTCAACAGGAGAAATAGTAACTTATAATTATCAAACTAGTCCAATAACTGGAATATCTACAAACAATCAATACTATGTAATTAAACTTACTAATAATGCTTTTAGAATTTGTGATGCTGGAATTGGTGCGACTATTAGGGAAAATTATGAAAAAAATAATTATGTAAAATTTTCTAGTACTGGATCAGGATATCAAATCTTCAATTATCCATCAATATCAGTAACTGTAAATTATAATTCAATAGGAGTTGGTACAACGGCAATTAGAGGTACAATAGTTGCAACTCCAGTAGTTAAAGGTGGAATAGTTGATACTTACGTATATGAAAAAGGATCTGATTATGGATCTAAAGTATTAAATTTCCATAAAAAACCATCAATAAAAGTTGAAGAACCCAATCATGCTCAAATAAAACCCATTATTAGTGATGGAAAAATAACCAAAACCCTGATTCTTTATTCCGGATCTAAGTATAGTTCTACCCCAGATATTGCTGTTATAGGAGATGGTACTGGGGCTAAATTAAGGGGTATTATAGGATCAAACGGAAAACTTTCCTCGATAATTGTAGTTAATCAGGGATTTGGATATAGTGAAGAAAAAACATCAATTTTAGTTAGATCTCCCGGACAGAATGTAATTTTTAATCCTAATGTAAGAAGTCTATCTATAAATCAAGGATATAAGTATGGTATACAAGGAGCATTTGGTAGAGAAGTTGCAAATGAGTTATTATATAAATCTGATAAAGGATTGCAATATTTTGTATATGCATATACTAAAAAGATTCAAGATTACTTTAATGATACGGGAACAACACATTCACCAATAATTGGATGGTCTTATGATGGTATTCCAATATATGGACCATACGGATATACGGATCCTTATAATTCAAATACATCACCAAAATTAATTTCTACTGGATATGGTACAACTACTATTGTAAATAGACCTTCTGAGTTTGAAATTGGATTTTTTAAGGAAGATTATGCATTTAATGGGGAAGGTGACTTAGATGAACATAATGGTAGATATTGTGTAACCCCAGAATTTCCAAATGGAACCTATGCTTATTTTGCAACTTCAGAATTAAATGTTCTTGGAGAATTAACTGGAAAGTTTCCGTATTTTATTGGAAATCATTTTAGATCAAAATTTATATCTGATAATATAAATTTAAATCAATCTACATTTGATTTAAATAATTCAGGTTTGTTTAGAAATACCTTACCATATAATGTTAATGATCAATATGCTGGGAATGACTTTATTGTCGAATCAAATGAACTAATTAACCAAACTGCACAAATTGAGTCTGTCAGTCATGGTGAAGTAACATCTTTAAAGATTATAGAATCAGGAGATAATTACAAGGTATCTGACAGATTGAATTTTGATGAATCTAATTCCGATGGATTTGGAATCAATGCCCAAGTTTCGGAATTAAAAGGTAGACAAATTGTTGAAATTAATACAAATAGGATTACTTATCAGAATGTTGTTGTTACTAGAAAAAATAATAAAAAACTTGAATTTAGAATAGATCCATATCATGAATTTAATAGTGGTGATAATATTAATATTTCAGGAATAACTACAGATTTATTCACTCTAAATGGTCAATATAAAATAGGATTTACAACTTATACTTCATACACCACCAAGTACATTCCACCGGCAGGTAGTACTGGTATTGTAACATTCATGACTTTACCTTTCATTCCCGGAAATATTTCTATAGGAAGTAGTATCAAAATTGAAAATGAAGTTGTAGAAATCCTTGATAAATTTGATATTCAAAATACCTTAAAAATTAAAAGAGTTGGATCTGGTGTATCTCATGCTGAAGGAACTTCGGTTTATTTCTTACCCAATTCGTTTGAAATTGATAAAGATACTGATCCGTTCAATTCCAAAAATACTACAAAAGTGTATTTCAATCCAAGAAATACGTTGGGGATTGGAACTACATCAGGTGGTGGAGATAATAGAAGTTATTGGATAGATGGTGTAAAATATTACACATTTACACCAACCCAATCAATATTCATACCAAAACATCCATTTAGAACTGGACAAAAACTTACTTTTAGAAAGCAGTCTGGAACTTCTGGATTAACAATAAGAGACGAAAGTGGAAATACTTCTATATTATTATTATCATTGAGTCAGACAATGTATGCTATTAATAAGTCTAAAGACTATATTGGAATTGCTACTAGTAGAGAATCTGCAGTAACTGGTAATGGAGTATTTTTCCCTGGACCAACAGGAACAGATAATGAGTTTTATACTATCGAATCATCAGAAACGCAACTTCTTTGTGATGTAAATAAACTTGAGTCTACAATAGTAACTACATCTGAACATTTACTTCAGAAAAATGATCAAATAGATCTCATAATTAAACCAAATTTATCTGTTGGAATTGGAACTACAACTTCAATAAAATTAAGATATAGTGATCAGTCAAAGTCTTTGTTAGTACATAAAACTTTAATCGAAAATGTTAATACCTCCACGAATACTATAGGTATAACATCACATTTATTTAATACTGGCGATTTAGTTTATTATGATTCTGAAGATACTGTTGCCGCTGGATTGGTCACAGGAAAATATTATGTTTGTAAGATAGATCATAACAATATTAAATTATCTACAAATTATTATGATTGCCTTTTAGATTCACCAAAAACTGTGTCTATTACTTCTAGTGGAGGTAATTTACAAGAACTTTGGTTTGTTAATCCAAAATTAAACTTTGTAAACAACAATAATATTATATTTGATGCTACAGATCCATCATTAGTAGGGTATAATTTTAATCTGTATTATGATAATAAATTTAACAATAAATTTATATTAGATTTTGAAGACCCGACTCCAATTTTATCGGGAGTTGGAACTTTTGGGTCGTCTGGATTTTTAACTATTAACCATTCTGGTAGAATTCCACAAAAATTATATTATAATTTAGAAAAAAATCACACACCACAAGATATTGATGAAGATGTTATTGATTTTTGTGAGCTTGAATTTTCTAATAGTGCTTATAATGGGCGATATAATGTTCATGGAATAGGTTCTACAACATTTAGTATTTCTTTAAGAAACACTCCAGAAAAATTAAATTATACTAGTTCTAATTGTGATGTTTTGGAGTATGTTACAACTTCAAAGTCTGCCAAAGGTCCAATTAATAAAGTAAAAATTATTTCTGGTGGATCTAATTATAATAAGTTACCAGTTTATAATGGTGCAATATCTCAAAATGGCGATGGTGCATATATTTTACCAAAATCTTCAAGCATTGGTAGATTAAATAGATTTAGAATTATCAATGAAGGATTTGAATATTCGTCGGATAAAACTTTAGTGCCATTTGCAGAAATTCCAAAAGTAGTCTCACTTAAAAATTCTAAAAAAGTATCTTTCGTCGATGTTGTTTATGGTGGAAAATATTATCTGACACCACCAAATTTAGTTTTAGTGAATAAAACTACGGGTAAAAAGATAGATAGTGGATTATTAACTGCAAATGTAAATGGAAATTCAATTGTTAGTGTAGATATTCAAAAAACTCCTGTAGGAATTCCTCTTGAAACCCCCATAGTAAGATCTGTAAATAATACTAATGGTGTTAAAATTGACACTATTCAAACCTCAGTAACTGGTGTAGGTACAATTTTCTTAGCGACTCCTATTGTAGGATTTGCAACATCTCCTTTTGTAACTGGTGATTTCGTTTTTGTTGAGGGTGTCACTAATTATGATCCCGGAATTGGTAATACAATTGGTCTTGGGTTTAATTCTGCAGATCATGGGTATGAATTTTTTGAGGTTACTAACTATTTTACAGGTTCTAATCCAGGAAAACTTGAATTTAAAATTCCAAAATTATATGGAAATCCTGGACTAGCAAAAACTGTCCAAGATTCTTTTGCGACGGTAGTAAATAAAACCAAAATGCCATCATTTACAGTTACTACAGAAAAGTCTATTTTCTTAGAAACTGAACAATTATATTCCTCCAAAAATGGTCAAGAATTCGAAAAAAGAGATTTATATGTATCATATTCCGATGGAAACTCGGTAAGATTAACTGGTAGTTATAATCTAACTATAGGTGAACTCATAAAAGGATCTTATTCATTCTTTACTGGTCAAGTAAGTGATATTGAATCATATGAAGGTGTATTCGACGTTAGTTTTTCAAAAACAGAGGATATTGGGTGGATTGATGATGCAGGAAAAATAAGTAATGATACTCAGGTAATACAAGATAATGATTATTATCAAAATCTTTCATACACTATTAAAAGTTCTAAGAGTTGGGAAGAGATAGTAACACCGGTTAATAACTTAGTCCATCCTACTGGACTTAAGAATTTTGCAGACATAGAAGTGCAGCAAAATGCTCAGACTGGAATTGCAACATTTGGTAATAGTCAAATTGAAATTATCAGAGACTGTATTCAAGTTTCTGATGTTACTACTGTTAATAATATAGATTTGGTTTATGATATAGAACCTTTAATAGATTCTACAAATATTGTTAAGTTTCAAAACCTTAAACTTGCAGATTACGTTGAGTGTAGAACTAATAGAGTATTAACTATAGATGATATTAGTCCATTATTCTCCAGTATCGAAGACGAGAAAAAATTAGCATACACAATTGTTTCACCATTAAGTATATTAAAAAGACTTAATAAAGCTTTAATACAAATTAAAGAGATTGGTGGTAATGACATACAAATATCGGAAATTGTTGTTATTAATGATCCTGATGAATCATTCACTTTACAAAGAGGATTTGTTTCAAACAAAAATACTTCTATAGGTGATGTAACTGGATTTATTGATGATTTTAGTACATTCTTCTTGAAATTTGATCCGGTAGATACTTTCAATACAGATTATGAATTAAAAATTTTGAAGACAGAATTCACAACTTCATTTACCGGTATTTCAACTTATAGTCTAGGGATGAATAGACTAATTTCATCTAATGCTATAGTTAATCCAGGAATAACAACTACTATAGTATCATTTGAATCTGAAAAATTTGATTCATTCTATACCAGTGTTCATTTTTATGATATTGTGACTAATGAAGCAAACTATGTGGAACTTTTTGTCACACATGATAACGAAAATACATATGTAAATGAATTCTATTTTGATAGTAATGATTCTAATTATGGAAATTATATTGGATCTTTTGGTGCATCACTATCTAATGGTGTTATAAGTCTTGATTTTGAAAATTTAAATATCAGCAATAAGTACAGATTCTCTAGTAAGACAGTTGGATTTGGATCAACAGCTGTTGGAATAGAAACATATAGATTTAAATATTCTGGACAACCTGATGGATTAGAGGAAACTGCATTATATGCATCAGAATATGTTAATTCAGCATCTAATGTTGATGTAGTTGTTGTAGATTCAAGAAGAATTACATCTTTAAAATCTACCGTAAGAGTTTCTTATGGACAAACATCTGCTCTACATCAAGTATTGCTTGTTTCAGATAAAATTGATGTATCTACTACTCAATATCCATTCGTATCTATTGGTGCAACATCTGGAATAGGCACATTTGGCGGATCTATAGATGGATTTGATTTAAAATTAACATTTTATCCAGATGTTACAGAAACAAATGGTGCTAATTTAGAAATTAGAGCATTTACTGAAGAATTCTATGGTGAGTTTGATGAGATTAATATACCACCAAAACTTTTCTATGGACAAGTTACAGAGTCATTTAATATTGCAAAATATTTCGGTTCTAATTCGGAAAGAAAAGATAGATTAAACTTCACATTAAATCACAATGGAACACCAATATTCCAAAAAGAATTTGATCCATCTGATATTAATGTTTTAGATCGCAATACTCATACATTTAATATTACAGACCATTTCTTCAGCACTGGAGAAGAACTTTATTACAGACCTAAATCTACTTATGTTGGTGTTGGAACTGTTGCAGTTGGTATAGGTACAACTGAAAATTATCTTGGGATAACTACAGATATACTTCCAGAAAAAGTGTATCCAATTAAAATAGATAATAATCAATTTAGATTATCAACAAAAAGAGAATATGCTCTTGCTGGTATATATGTGACATTTACATCATATGGTGAAGGAAACGCTCATCAACTCGAAATGGCTAAGAAAAATGAAAAAGCATTTATCACCGTTGCAAACTTAACTCAATATCCATTGTCATGGACACCAAATTATCAAACATTGCAAAATAACGGTGGATCAATTGGAGTTGGAAATAGTATTTTTGCTTTAAGTGGAATTAGTAGTGTTGTAATTAGAGATGTAATTAAAATTGATGATGAATATATGAAGATTGTTAATGTTGGATTTGGTACAACGAGTATAGGTCCTATAACATTTAGTGGAGATGTTCCATTAATTGAAGTGACTCGTGGATTTTGTGGGACTGCATCATCAGCACACACTGATGGGTCTGAGGGTAGAATTTATAAAGGATCTTACAATATATTTGGAAAAGAAATATTCTTTACAGATCCTCCAAGAGGAAATATCACGGATCTTGTTGGATTAAATGAAAGTAATCTTGTTAGGGAAAGAGCAAAATTCTCTGGTAGAGTATTCTTAAGAAAAGATTATACACGAAATACTGTGTATGATAATATTTCTTCAGAATTTACTGGAATTGGTCAAACATACACATTAACAACATTGGGTGTTAATACTGTAGGTCTTGGAACAACTGCAGGAAATGGACTGATATTTATTAATAGCATTTTCCAAACTCCAACTACAGAAAATCCAACTTTAGCAAACTATCAAATTGTTGAGGATGTTAATGTTGGTATTACTAGTGTTATATTCTCCGGTATTACCAGTTCAAATGGTAAAAAAATAGTTTCTGATTATGACCAAAATCAAAATCAATTACCTAGAGGCGGTCTAATTGTTTCATTAGGATCAACTCCAGGTCTTGGATATGCCCCCCTAGTTGGAGCAAAAGTTATTACAAGAGTTGATGGGTCGGGAACAATTCAAAGTATAGTTGGTGTTAATACAATTGGGTCAGAATTAAACATCGATTCTGCATATTATGATCATAATGTGGGGGTTTTAGAACTCACTACTGCTGAAGATCATAGATTTGGTGAGACTGGAATTTCTGTCGCAACTAATAGTGTATTTCTGGAAGGATTGGAATTTAGTTGTTCTGTAGAACACACAGGTATAACATCAACTATTTTCCCATATCCCGGATCAAGTCCATATGGATTTATTTTCCCAGTAATTGGTATTGCGTCTGATAAAACATTTACTGTTAGAGTGGGGACTAGTACAATTCCACATACTTATGTTGGATCTGGAACTGCATACCCTTATTATTATGATTTAACCTATGGTTCTGGATATAGAGGTACAGTATCAGTTGCAGTAACAGAAACAGGGCATACTGGGGATGTGGCCACAATAACAGCAACTGTTGGTCTTGGCGGTACATTGGCGTTTAATATTGTTGATGGTGGTACTGGTTATACAAATCCTCAAGTTGTTGTACCACCACCATCTTATGAATATATGCCAATTACTGGTATATCTAGATTAGGTGTTGGAGAAACTACCGAATGTGGAACTGGCGTATTATTAAATCTTGAAATTGGACCAAGTGGATCTACCGTTGGTATTGGTACTACATTATTTGAAGTTTCATCATTTAAAATAACTAGATCTGGATTTAATTTCAGGGAAGGTGATGTATTTACTGTGGGTGGATTAGTTACTGATAGAAGTTTAAGTCAACCGATTGAAGAATTTAAAGTAACCGTCTTAGAAACATTTAGTGACTCTTTTGGTGCTATACAATTGGGTGAAATGAATTATATTGATTCTATAAGAAATTTACAAGATGGAAAACGAGTAAGATTCCCACTTTATTATAATTCAGAACTTTTAAGCTTTGAATCTAATCCAGAGGATCCAGATTCGTCATTAATAGAATTTGATGCACTTTTAGTTATTTTCATAAATGGAATATTACAAGAACCTAAGAAAAACTATAATTTCAGTGGTGGTACAACATTTACATTTACTACAGCACCTAAAAAAGAAGATAATGTTTCCATCTTCTTCTATGTTGGTACTAGAGATGACGATAGCATTAGAGTTTCGGTGTCTCAATTCATTGAACCTGGAGATATTATTCAAATAAACAGTAATAATAATTTACTGGATAGTACAGTTACCCAAAATAATAGAACTGTAGCATTAATTAGCGGATCTGATAGATTGGAAACAAATATCTATAGAGAACAGGGAATTGATGAGATTAATCCAAAACCACTGTATTGGACTAGAAAGAAAAAAGATGTTGTTATTAATGATGAAATTATTTCAAAAGCAAGAGATTCTATAGAACCTCAAGTGTATCCAACGTCTAAAATTATTCAAAATTTCAATATAGATGATACTGATTTATTCATAGATAATGCAGAATTCTTCGATTATGAAGAAGGTTTACCAATAGATCCATTTGATTGTTTGATCATAAACGATCAAGATGTAAGAGTTGCTGGTGCAGTTACAGCTATAGTTTCTGCTGGTGGAACAATCAGTTCTTTAGATATTGTAGATGATGGTGATGGATATAGTGGATCTTCAGTTCAGGTAAAAATTTCAGCTCCAAAAAGAATTGGTGTTGGGATAGGAACCACAGCAACTGCAACAATAGAAGTATTGGGTGGCAAATTAACCAACAATGTAACAATTACTAATCCCGGATTCGGTTATACCAGAACAAATCCCCCAAATGTAATTGCACCCTTCCCCCAAGGATCTACGGAATTGATTAAAGATATATCAATTGCTCAAGGATTTGATGGAGTTATTACAGGAATTGCTGTAACTGATGGATTAAATGGTGCATCGTTAGCATTAGAATTTAAAATTGTTAGAGATCCTGCTGTATATACTGATTTAAATATTGGATATCCAATTTATATTAATAATACTAGAGTTGGTAGTGGAGTTACTTCTATTGAATATAATGATAATGATACTGTTGCTATAGGAACTGCATTTTTAGATAATATCTACCACATTCACGGTATCAATAAAACTTTGGGAATAATTACTTGTAATGTTGCATCAGACACTAGTATTGTTGGTATTGCCACTACAGGAACTGTTTCTTATCCTGTTGGAACTTTCTCATGGGGAAGATTATCTGGATTCTCTAGGTCAAATCCAGTATCAATAGCTGTTACTGGTAAAACTCTTGATGTTGGACTGTCAACTTTTGCAAGTGTTCAAAGGAGAGGAACTGGATTAAGAAATGTCGGACCTTTGAAAAAGCGGGTAATGGGATTATAAATATAGAAAAAAAGTATTATAAATGTCCGCAATTGTAACAGATCAATTTAGAATACTGAACGCCTCCAATTTCGTAAATTCCATTGAAACTGGCAGTGATTCATATTATGTCTTTGTAGGACTTCCAAACCCTCAGTCGAATGATGGTCCTGGAAGAAATGAAAACTGGGATAGACTTGATATCCCGGACCCTAATTTGGCAGTTGTTCCAAATCCTGTTGATAATTTCTCATATCTAGATCATTATGGGCAGATGTCATTATTTGGTAAAAAGATAACTGGATCTACAATAAGAAGAGCTGTAAGAAGAATTGATTGGACGCAGGGAACTAGATATGAAATGTATCGACATGACTATAGTGTTATAAATCCTTCCCCAAACTCCAATAGTAATAGATTATATGATACCAATTACTATGTGATGAATTCTCAATACCAAGTATACATCTGTATAGATAATGGATCTTCTGGAATTAATACAAATGGCAACCAATCAAAGGATGAACCAGTATTTACAGATTTAGAACCATCAAGAGCAGGGGAAAGTGATGATGGATATCTTTGGAAATATTTGTATACCGTTACTCCTAGCGACATTGTAAAATTTGATTCAACTGAATATATCACCATTCCAAGTCAATGGGAAACATCTACAAACCCCCAAATTGTCTCTGTGAGAGAAAATGGAGATTCTTCTATAAACGAAAATCAAATTAAAAAAGTTTATATTGAAAATGCCGGAAAAAATTATTCTTCAGGAGAAGTTGATATTTTAGGTGATGGAACTGGTGGAAGAGTTTTTATAGATGTTAATGAAAATGGAGAAATTACAACTGCTTTGGTAACTTCTGGTGGATCTGGTTATAGTTATGGTATAGTTGACCTTGGACCTTTACAACCTTCAGGAAGTTTACCATATCCGGCAAACTTAATTCCAATTATCCCACCATCTAGAGGTCATGGATATGATATTTATAGGGAACTGGGAGCGGATAAACTTTTAATTTATACTAGATTTGATGATTCTACCAAAGATTTCCCAGTTGATACAAAATTTTCTCAAATTGGTATTGTAAAAAATCCAACTAAATTTATTTCAACGGAAACTTTTGTTGAAAGTCAGTTTTCAAGTTTGTATGCACTAAAAGTTACTCCAACGTCTAACAATATACCAGAAATTGGTGAAAAAGTCTCACAAGATACTGATGGTACTGGAAATAGAATTGCCGTTGGATATGTTGCATCATATGATACTGAAACTAAAGTTTTAAAATATTTTAAAGATAGATCTTTATATTATAATCCATCATCCTATGATACTAGGGATTATTTTGATGTCTCCGTAAAGGCGAATGCTACTATAGATTTTGTTTATACTGGAGGATCAATATCTACTCCTAGTGGATTTACAGCATCTATAGATAATTTTAGTGGGATTACAACAGTTCCAACAAATAGTACAAAAATAATAAACTTAGGAACTGAATTTCAAAATGGTGTATCTCTACCAGAGATAAATAAAGAATCGGGGGATATTATTTACATTGATAATAGACCTTTAATTTCTAGAAATCTTAGGCAAAAAGAAGACGTTAAAATTATCCTGGAATTTTAAAAAATGGCCCAAAAAACAAACCTTAACGTAAGTCCATATTTTGATGATTTTGATTCGGGTAAAGACTTTTATAAAGTTTTATTTAATCCAGGGCGACCTATTCAAACAAGAGAATTAAATACTCTACAATCAATATTACAAAATCAAATTGAATCGTTTGGAAGTCACATTTTTAAGGAAGGGTCTGTAGTTATTCCTGGGGGAATTAGTTACGATTCTCGTTTTTATGCAGTAAAATTAAACCCAACTGCTTTTAATATTGATATTTCGATTTATATCAAAAATTTTATAGGGAAAAAAATAAAAGGTCAAGCATCCGGAATTACAGCATCTATACAACATGTTGAATTTCCTAATGGTGGAGATATTGATTATCTCACAATATATGTAAAATATCAAGAATCTGATGCTGATTTTGTAGCATCGCAATTTATTGATGGTGAGGGTTTGAGTTGTGTTGAAAATGTAGTTTATGGAAATACTACAATTTCAGCAGGAACTGTATTTGCGTCGTTGATATCTGAAAATGCCACATCCATAGGATCAGCAGCGTCAGTCAATAGTGGAATTTATTTCGTCAGAGGTACTTTTGCGAGGGTATTAAAGCAGACTTTAGTATTAGATTACTATACAAATACACCATCATACAGAGTTGGACTGCAGATAATTGAAGATGTAATTTCTGCGAAAGATGATCCATCTTTATATGATAATGCAAAAGGATTTAGTAATTATGCAGCTCCCGGTGCAGATAGATTTAAAATATCTTTGGTTTTAACCAAGAGAGAATTGAGTGATTATTCAAATGATACTGATTTTGTAGAATTATTGCGTGTTAATGATGGATTGGTCCAAAAAATTCAATCAAAAAGTGAATATAGTATTATAAAAGATTATATGGCTCAGAGAACATATGATGAGTCTGGAAATTATTCAGTTACCCCATTTACAGTAACTGTAAATAATTCATTAAATAATAGATTGGGAAATGATGGGTTATATTTTGATAATGAACAAACAGATAGTGGAAATGATCCAAATGATGACTTAATGTGTATTAAAGTATCTCCAGGAAAAGCCTATGTAAGGGGATATGATGTTGAAAAAACTGGTACAACTATAATAGACGTTGAAAAACCAAGAGATAAAAATTTGGTTTCTGGTATTGGTGTCCCATTTGAAATGGGTAATTTAATTAGAGTTAATAATGTTAGTGGATGTCCAACAGAAAGAAGTACGATAGATCTTTATAATAGAAGAATTTTAGACTCAAATTCTGTAAAAATTGGTGAGGGTAGAGTATATACTTTTAATTTGACAGATGCTGCATATGCTAACGATGCAACATCTTGGGATCTATACTTATATGACATTGAAACATATACAAAATTAACTTTAAATAATAGTTTATCAGATTCTCAATTAGTATCTTCGTCTTTTATAAAAGGTAAGAGTAGTGGAGCAACTGGATATACAATTGCATCTGGTGGAGGATCTGTAGAGATTACTTTAACGCAGGTTTCTGGTTCATTTATTTCTGGTGAACCTATTTTAATTAATGGTGTAGAATTAGATTCTAGAGTAATTAAAAACATTAAAAATTATACCATTGAAGATGTTAAATCTGTAATTCAGGCAGGATCACCTGCATTTAATGCGGACACAGTTTTAATCGCTGCATCGGCACCTGGATTTAGTAGTCAAGACCAAATAACTGTAAAGACTGATGGAACAATAACTTCACCCAATAAATTATTTTCTGGTATAAGTACTAATTCTATATTGCAATACTCAATACCAGGTTTTAGTACAGTAACTTATAATAGAGTAACTTCGATTTCTGCTGATGGATTATCTCTTAATGTGACTTCAGTACCAACTGTTTTGGGAGTTTGTGTAGGAGATCTTCCTGCATCAGAGTTGACATCAAGATTCTCTATAGTTTCTCCTAGAATATTAAATTCGGAGAACGCTTATTTATTCACAAAATTACCAAGTAGCGATATTGCTACTGTTGATTTAGAAAATTCAAATCTAAGTTTTTCAGCACAATCTAATATTAATTCTACAGTATCATCTAATACATTAACAATAACTCCAGCAGATTTTGATTTACCATCTGGTCTTTCTGACGCTATATTCCAAGCATATGATGAGGAACGATATTCAATTCATTATACTGATGGAACAGTTGAGACACTTACTTCGGATGAAGTTAGTGTGTCTGCAAGTAGTGTGGTATTTAGTGGTATAAGCAATAAAACAATACATAAAATTAATGCAACATTTATTAAGGAGGGAATACAAAGTAGAGTAAAAACTTATTATAAGAGTAGAATACTTGGCGTTTCATTATCAAAATATAAAACTTCCGGATCTGGAATTAGCACCTCCATTGTTGATGGATTAACTTATAATCCATATTACGGATTAAGAGTTCAAGATGAAGAAATATCATTAAATTATCCCGATGTTTCAAAAGTAGTTGCAATCTACGAATCTTTGGATGAAAATCCTCCTGTATTTGATATACTCAATTTTTCAACATCTGATAATGTTTCATTAAATACTGTAGTTGGAGAAAATATTATAGGTACTGATAGCAATACATTAGCTAGAATTGTTAGAAAACCTAATGGATCGCCAAACAGTCTTGAAATAGTATATTTAAATGCAAATAGATTTTCAACTACTGAAATTGTTAAATTTGAAGAATCAAATATTGAAACAGAAATAGATTTTATAGTTCCAGGAAAATATAAAGATGTAACAAATGCATTTAGACTTGATAAGGGTCAAAGAGATCAATATTATGATTATTCAAGAATAGTAAGAAATAGAGGTGAATCTGAACCTGGTAGAAAATTATCTGTTGTTTTTGACCACTATTTAATTCCCGAAAGTGATAATGGGGATGCATTCACAGTCTATAGTTATAGTAAAACTAGATTTTTAAGGGATGTCCCATATATTGGGTCAGATCAAGTAAGAGCATCAGATACTTTAGATTTTAGACCAAGAGTTTCCAATTTCACCGGATCGTCAACTTCTCCTTTTGTTTTCTCGTCTAGAAATTTTGCAACATCTCCAAGGACAATTCTAAAACCAAATGAATCTTCTGTTATATCTTATGAGCATTATTTACCAAGAGTTGATAAATTATATCTTGATAAATTTGGTGGATTAATTGTAGAAAAGGGAATTTCATCAATAGAACCAAAAGAACCTCTTAAAGATGATACAGTATTAGAAATAGCATCAATTTATTTACCACCATATCTTTATAGTCCAAAAGATGCAAAAATAACTACAATTGAAAACAGAAGATATACTATGAGGGATATTGGTAAAATAGAAAATAGGGTAGAGAATTTAGAAAAAGTTACTTCATTATCTCTCTTAGAATTAAATACTCAATCTTTACAGATTCGTGATGCTGATGGATTTAATAGGTTTAAAACCGGTTTTTTTGTAGATGATTTTAGGACCACCAATTTTATTGATTTAAATCTGTCTCTATCAGAAGTAAATAGAACTACAAATCAGTTAACACCTCTAATTTCTAGAAATAGTTTAGAGAGTCAACTTGTACCAGCATCTAATATATCTTCATCTACTCTAGATAGGAGATCAAATTATAAATTATTAGATGATAGAGTTCAAAAAACTGGTAGATTAGTAACATTAAAATACACAGAAGTTGATTGGATTGAGCAACCATTTGCAACAAGAGTTGAAAATGTAAACCCATTCCATGTTATTGACTACTCTGGGCAAATATCTCTAACGCCAACAAGAGATACGTGGATTAGAACGGTTCAACTTCCATCTAGAGTTTTGACTCATAATAATACATTAAACTTACAGATAAGAACTGAAACCAATAGGGTTAGACTTAATAACGTGGACAATAGATCCAGTGCAGGAGGTGGAACTGGACTAAACGGTAGATCAGTTACGGTTGCAGATACATTTACAACTTTAAGTAGTAATACTACAACAGAAACTAGAACTACAAGATCTAGTGATACAAGCACATCAGAAACAGAAGAAACTGCATTTGTTACTCAAGAAAATGAAACTTTCTTAAGATCGAGAAATACTGAATTTGTGGCAACTAATTTAAAACCACACACACGGTTCTATCAATTTTTTGATGGTAATGGTTCTGTCGATTTTGTTCCAAAATTAATTGAGATATCTACTGACATTGATCTTACTAATGATGGATCTGTGGGTTCTTTTGAAATTGGGGAAACTGTTTTTGGGTATTTTAACTTAGAAAATGTTTTAAGATTTAGAGTCGCACAACCAAATCATAAATTTGGACCATTTGACGATCCATCGGATACTTATGATGTTAATCCATACAATAGAGATGAATCTCTCCCAACACTCTATAGTCCATCAACAAAAGTTTTGAATGTAGATACATTTTCTCTTGCGGAAGCGATTGATGGAAGATATATTGGATATGTTTTACCACAAATGGTTTTAATTGGATCTACAAGTGGTGCCATTGCATATGTAAAGTCTACAAGACTTGTTTCTGATAATTACGGGGACTTGATAGGATCATTCTTTATCAGGGATCCTAATACAACTCCACCCCCATCGGTTAGAATTACAACGGGAAATAAGACATTTAAACTTTCTTCAAGTTCTACTAATGAACCTGCAAGATTAGGATCTACTGATCTATCTTCTGCTCAAGCAAATTATCTTGCAGAAGGTACCGTACAAATGTACCAAGATATTATTAGAAGAAATACAATTACTGCTAATTTAGATCATTTTGAAACTATTAACACAACCACTATTACAGCTACAACACAAACAGCAGTATCCCAGTTTAATCTTCCACCTGAGGAGCTTAATTTTATTACAAATGTTACAAATAATGTGACTAATGTGACTAATGTGACCAATAATAATGTTACTAATATAATTCAACAACAAGCGCAAAGAGCTGATCCATTAGCACAAACATTTGTTGTTGGTACTGGCATAGATGCTCCTTCACAACAAGTATTCACTGAAGATGTAAATGGGGTATTTCTTACTGCAGTGGATATTTATTTTGCGAAGAAAGATTCTGGAAATAATCCAGTTACTGTGCAAATACGTACAGTTGAACTTGGTACACCAACACTGACTCTTTTAGGAAATTCTGTAACATTAAGACCAAGCCAGGTTAATATTTCTACTGATGGCACAGTTCCAACTAAATTTACATTTGATTCACCTATATTCTTACCTCCAGGTCTTGAATATGCGGTTGTAATACTTGCACCAGAGTCTGATCAATATGAGGTGTGGATCGCAGAGATGGGAGAAAAAACTATCAATACTGCTACTTTACCTGATGCAGAATCTGTTAGATACACAACTCAATTTGCGATTGGAAGTTTATTCAAGTCTCAAAATGGATCAGTGTGGTCTTCTAGTCAGTATCAGGATCTGAAATTCAAATTACATAAAGCAGTCTTTACAGAATCGAGCGGTGTGGTATTCTTTGAAAATCCAGATTTAAACCTTGGCAATAGTTATACGAAAAAACTTATTAATAACCCAATTACAACATATCCTAGAAAATTAAGAGTTGGAGTAACTACTATTACAGATTCTGGACTGATAAGTGAATTATCATCTGGTAGAAAAATTAGTGAAAATTATAAAACTTATAATTTTGGTTATATAGTAGGAACGGGTTCTTCGGTATCTTCAGTTGAAGTTACAGATGCTGGAAGAAATTATGTAACAGATTCTCAAGTTTCAACTTATAATATTACTGGCAAAGGGTCTGGTTTGACATTAAATATTACTGCTTCTGGTGGACAGATTGCTGGTACTCCAACTATTCTTAATTATGGAAATGGATATGCAGTCGGAGATGTTGTTGGTATTGTAACATCTTCGGTTTCATCAAATACTGGTGAAAATGCAAGAATTACCATAACTGGAAATAATAACTCTATAGATACATTATATCTAACAAACGTTCAAGGTGATTCTTTTGTTAATGGTTCTAGATTGGTTTATTATAATGATTCCAATGTCAGAGTTTCTTTAGCCAATACTTATATTAGGGGGGCATCTGTAGAAGAAGGTGGTATTTATAGTGGACATCATATAAAAGTAGATCATTTTGATCATGGAATGTATGCAAGTAACAATAAAGTAACCTTATCTGATGTTTCATCTAATATAGCACCCGTTTTATTGTCTTCCAGTATGACTACAACGGATGTAGAAGTAAATGTTTCTATTGCAGATACTTCGGCATTTGGAATGTTTGAAGGTGTTCCAGTGAGTGCTCTTAACCCAGGGTATTTAAAAATTAATAATGAAATTCTCCAGTATACTAATGTAGAACCAGGATTACTATCTGGAGTAACAAGGGGGCAAGATAATACGGTTGCTTTCCCACATAGTGTAAATTCTTCAGTTTATAAGTATGAAGTTAATGGAATATCTTTAAGGAGAATCAACACAACTCATGATATAAGTTCTATTGGAATGGATATTGATAGTTATCATTTAGAATTAGATCTTCAATCTAACGGTCCAGATAGACGTTATGACGGACTTATTGATGGATTTGGTGCAGATTCTCCAAAAACATCATTTAATTTGGAATCATCGGTTGGAGGAAGATCTGCATATGGAACACAAAACATAATTTATAATTCTGTAATACCGGTATATCAAGTTCTAAATCCAGGATCATCAACTAACTTTAGTGCTCAAATTAGAACTGTTAGTGGTACGAGTGTTGATGGAACCGAACTATCTTTTGTTGATAAAGGATATGAAAATGTATTATTAAATGCAGAGAATGCTCTTAATTCTACAAGAATTGTATGTTCAAAAACTAATGAGTCAACACACTTAACTGGAATACCAAATAATAAATCATTTATAACGGCAATCACGTTAAATACCAGAAATGCTTTCCTTTCTCCAATGATTTTCTTGAATACTGCATTTACTGAATTTGTTTCTGCAAGACTGAATAAACCAGTTGCAGATTATATTAATGATGGGAGAGTTAATTCAATTAATGATGATCCCCATGCTGCGATATACGTTTCAAATACAATTAGACTATCTCAACCATCAAACACATTAAAATTATTCCTATCAGCATATAGAAATTCATCTTCTGATATTAGAGTTTTATATAGTTTGGTGAGACCAGATTCTAGTGAGGTGAAACAATCTTTTGAACTATTCCCAGGATATAGGAATTTAACTATTGATAGCAATCAAGATGGTTATTTGGATGTTGTTGATACATCCAAAAACAGTGGTTTGCCAGATGTATTTGTTCCTTCAAGTTTGGAAAATGAATTTTTAGAATATCAGTATACTGCACCAAATGTTGGACCATTTATTGGATTTAAAATCAAAATTATAATGTCTGGTTCCGATCAGGCAAATTATCCAAGAATTAAAGATTTAAGAACAATTGCTTTAGCGTGATGATACCAGTAAAAGGATTTTCAAATTTATATCGTGATGAAAATACAGGAGCAATTATTAATTGTGACAGTGTTGAATATGAACAATACATGAGTACAATTAATAGTAGAATCACACAAAAACATGAACTTGAATCAATGAAGAAAGAAATGTCCGAAATTAAAACTTTATTAAAGGAGCTTATTAATGGACTTAAATGAAATTTCTTTGGATGATATTAATAAATCATTCGAATATGAGAGACAAGCAAGATTTATTGATTCTATGGATAACATTGATGATCTTAAAAATTTTGCAAAACTTTACTGTAAATTATACTTAAAGCAGCAAGAGGTCTTATCTATTTTTGAAATAAATAGTATTTAGTAAAATAAACAATAAAATATAATGGCAAAACCATCATCTAGGCAAGAACTTATTGATTATTGTTTAAGGCGTTTGGGAGCCCCTGTTTTAGAGATTAATGTTGATGATGATCAAATAGATGATCTGGTTGACGATGCATTACAATATTTTAATGAGCGTCATTTTGATGGCGTTGAAAGAATGTACTTGAAGTACAAAATAACCCAAGGCGATGTTGATAGGGGAAAAGCAGATCCACCAAATGCAGTTGGAATAGTAACAACTACTGCAACTTCAACTACCGGAACATCTTTCAATTGGTACGAAAATTCAAACTTTATTCAAATACCAGATTCTGTTATTGGTATTGAAAAAGTTTTTAAATTTGACACCAGTTCAATCTCTGGTGGTATGTTTAGTATAAAATATCAGTTATTTTTAAATGATTTATATTATTTTAATTCCGTAGAACTTCTTCAATATTCTATGGTTAAAAGTTATTTAGAAGATATTGATTTCTTATTGACAACTGATAAGCAGATAAGATTTAATAAAAGACAAAATAGAATGTATTTAGATATTGATTGGGGGGCACAATCACCCGATACATATCTTGTTATAGATTGCTATAGGATTTTAAATCCTACAGAATTTACTAATGTATATAATGATAGTTTTTTAAAGCAATATTTAACCTCTTTAATTAAGCGCCAATGGGGTCAAAATTTAATTAAATTTAGGGGTGTAAAACTACCAGGTGGAATTGAATTGAATGGTAGAGAAATCTATGATGATGCAGAAAAAGAATTAGATTCTATTAAATCTAGAATGGCAATGGATTACGAACTTCCACCTTACGATTTTATTGGATAATGGCATTAAATCCTTTTTTTCAACACGGTTCAGCAAGTGAACAGAGATTGATACAGCAACTGATCAATGAACAATTGAGGATGTATGGTATTGAAATTGGATACTTGCCCAGAAAATTTGTAAGAACTAATACAATAATCAGAGAAGTTGTATCATCCAAATTCAATGATACCTTTATGCTAGAGGCTTATTTAAGCACTTATGAAGGTCATACTGGATCTGGTGATATTCTAACTAAATTTGGAATGAGTTTAAAAGATGAATTAACATTAGTTATATCTAAAGAACGATTTGAAGATTTTATTTCTCCATTTTTAGAGTCGATGCCTGATGATGAAATTACAGTGTCTTCTAGACCAAGAGAAGGAGATTTAATTTATTTTCCTTTAGGTAGACGATTATTTGAAGTTAAATTTGTAGAGCACGAAAAACCATTTTATCAATTGGGACAATCATATGTTTATGAACTTCAATGTGAATTATTTGAATACCAGGATGAACTTGGTGGATATGATGGTCTTGATAGTACTCTAGATGAAATAGATGAATCATTGCAAAATGAGGGATACATTACTGCTCTAGAACTATTCCCATCGGTAACAACTGCTGAAGTTATTGGCGGAAACAACAATGGATCTACTGGATATGTAAGAAGAATTATAATGAATGATGATGGTTCTGGATATACATCTAGACCTAGAGTTGCAATTTCTACAGCGCCAGTTGGTGGTACGAATGCCTCAGCGGTTGCAATTACAACTTGCAGAAATGGTGTTTGCTCTATTCAGGAAATACTTTTAACCTCGATAGGGTCTGGATATACAGTTACACCTACAGTTACAATTATTGGTGGAGGTGGAGTTGGTGCCGCAGCAACTGCTGAAATTGTAAATACTGCAAATTATTTTGGATTCTCTCCAACCAGTATCTCTAATGCTGGTAGTGGATATGTTTCAAAACCAACAGTTACTATAGAAGAACCACTTGGAGAACTTGCACCAATAATTGATAGAAGACAGGCGTATGCAATTGGTGTCGTTGGAACAGGATCTTCGGTTGGTATTATAACTCAGATATTAATATCAGATGCTGGAATCGGGTATCATTCAAATCCAACAGTTACAATATCAGCGCCTCCAGGAACCTCTGGAATTGGTACATTTATCTTTAATGAGGTTGTTACGGGACAAGTTTCAGGTACTAAAGCAAGAGTTAAAACTTGGAATAGTTCCAATTCAACAATTAGTCTTGGTATGCCATCTGGAGAATTTGTTTTGGGTGAAAATATTGTTGGAGCAGTATCTGGCGCTAGCTATAGTATTAAAGTTGTACAACCACAATCTTCAATCGATAAATATGAGCAGAACGATGAGATCGAACAAGAGGCAGATCTAATCATAGACTTTACAGAATCAAATCCATTTGGAACTTACTAATGTTAGGAACTTATTACTATCACGAAATTATAAAAAAAACCATTACTGGTTTTGGAACTTTATTTAATCAAATTTACATTAAACATAAAGATTCAAATAATAATGATTATAGTGAAATGCGAGTTCCTTTAGCATATTCACCAATTCAGAAATTTTTAGCAAGATTGCAGCAGCAATCAAATTTAAATAAACCAGTTCAAATTACGTTACCAAGAATGTCATTTGAGATGGTTTCCTTAACATACGATCCATCCAGAAAAACTACAGTAACACAAACTTTTAAGGCTGTTGATGCTAATAATAATGTGAAAAAGGTTTTTATGCCTGTTCCTTATAATATTGGATTTCAATTAAATATCTACACTAAATTGAATGAAGATGCTTTGCAAATAATTGAGCAAATATTACCATTTTTTCAACCAGGTTTTAATATTACAATCGATTTAGTAAGTTCTATTGGTGAAAAAAGGGACATTCCAGTGATATTGGATAATATAACATTTAAAGACGAATATGAGGGTGATTTTTCTACTAGAAGAGCATTAATTTACACATTATCATTTACAGCTAAGACATATCTATTCGGACCAATAGCAGATAGTACGGAAGGTCTTATCAAGAAAGTTCAAGTTGATCTTTATAGTAATACTGATACGATAAATGCTAGACGTGAAGTTCGGTATGTAGTAACACCTCAAGCAAGAAAAGATTATAATAATGATAACACATCGACTTTGATTTCGGATATTAGTGTATCTTCATTAAGTTTAAATGTCAATTCAACAACTTCATTTGCAGTAGATGATAGAATTATTATTGATAATGAAATTATGTTAATTACAAATATTGTCGATGAGAATACATTAAATGTAAGGAGATCTTATGACAATACTACAGCAGCAGTACATTTATCAGATAGTGTTATTAATAAATTAACCGTACAGGATGATGCATTAATTGAACCAGATGATGATTTTGGATTTAATGACGATTGGTATGATTTTTCAGACTCTAAATTGTATAGTCCAACACAACAAAGGGATATTTGATAAATTATGGCAAAAAATTATGATTCTTTAGATAAAGCTTTAAGTATTGAAAGTAGTATTGTTGAGACACAGAAAAATTCTGAAAAAATTTCAATCGACCCAAATAATCCTTGCGACTTAAGCAAAGATTATGAATATACTAGAGCAAATTTATATTCACTAATTGAAAAAGGTCAAGAAGCAATTAATGGAATAATGGAACTTGCAGGAGAATCAGATTCTCCTAGGGCATATGAAGTTGCCGGACAATTGATAAAAAGTGTTGGAGATGTTACAGATAAACTTATAGATCTCCAAAAGAAGTTAAAAGATGTTGAACAGACAAAAGAAAAAACTACAAATAATGTCACTAATAATGCCTTGTTTGTAGGTTCAACTTCGGAATTATCTAAACTTTTAAAGCAAGGATTCCTAAATAATAAAGAATAGATTTTTTTCTAGAATGAGTTGGTCTGAAAAATATAAAAAATCTATAGATTGTAATAATCCAAAGGGATTTTCACAAAAAGCTCATTGTCAAGGGGAAAAGAAGAGACTGAATTTTAATGAATTTAAAGAACCATTAAAATTTTCTAAATTTACTCATAAAACAAAACATTTTGGAAAAACAATTCATCAATTAGATCCAAATTTAGATTTAAAACATCTTGTTCATCATTCAACGATAGAATATTTGGACAAAGATGCTGATGGTGATGTTGATATATTTGATAAAATTAATACACCTGATGAAAGTCCAGATAAAGACTTTGAAAAAACTTCTAAAAAATTAATTAAAAAGCAAAAAGGTGAAATTGAACATAGTAAAAAGAAGATTGCTTACTATGAAGGAACTCTTCATCACTGGTTTAAAGGATCTAAGTCAAAAGATGGAAAACCTGGATGGGTTCAGGCAGATGGTTCCCCATGTGCAAATGAACCTGGTGAAACTAAGACACCAAAATGTTTTAGTAGTGGAAGACTTAAATCATTAAAGAAAAAGGGTAAAAAAGGTGAATCTTTAATTAGATCTGCTGTTCGCCGTAAAAGACAAAAAGATAAAAATCAACAGTCAAAGTCTGGAGCAGCAAAACCAACAATGGTTAAAACTTTCGCTAAAGGAAAAAAAGATCCTAACTATATTAAGGCAGAACCAGGAATTAAGGAATCAATGGAACTTAACGAAGCAAGAAAAGACAAACCTGGAAAAGGTAGCGGAACAAAAGATGCTTGTTACCACAAGGTTAAGTCAAGATATAGTGTTTGGCCGAGTGCTTATGCATCTGGAGCATTAGTTAAGTGTCGTAAAGTTGGTGCTTCAAATTGGGGAGAATCTGTAGAAATGATTAGATATTGCCCAAAATGTAAAAAAGAAGAAACTAGAAATGAATGTAAGTATGGTTCAAAATATTGGGATATGTTTTCAATGCCAATTAAACTAAAAGATTATACACCTAACACTCCACATCCAGGAACTATGCCAGAATCAAAAGATCATGAATATTCAATGGCAAGATCTGAAATATCTACGATTATTTCAGCAGCAAAAAGACTTCGCAAAAAAATGAAGGGTGAAGGAAATATTGAAGCATGGGTTCAATCAAAAATTACAAAAGCAGCAGATTATCTTGACTCTGCTGCAGATTATGTTGATAGTGGTGAAATGAGTGAGCAAGTAAAACCAGTAGAAGGACCTTATGATAAATTTGATAGGTTCGTTAATGCTGCAAAATTAACATCTAACCCAAAAACAAAAGTAAAAATATTGAAAAAAGCAGCAACACTATATCCAATAAAAGATGTCGATGAGCAAATGCTTCCACCAATTAATCCAGAAGCACATAAAAGATTACAAAAAACTCAAAAATTATATAATAAAGGTACAAGCACAGATAATCCAAATGAAAAAGAAATTTTCTTAAAAAGAACTGGTCCACAATTACCTTTAGCATGGAAAAAGAAAAAATCTGAGTTGCAAGTTGCACACTATGAATTTGAATCTGAGTTAATTGAATATTCAAATTGGAGAGCAGACTTCGGTTTATCTGAAGATTGGCAAAAAGTAAATCGTCAGGATAAGACTGATGGTTTAAGTCAGAAAGCAGTTGATGCTTATCGCCGTGAGAATCCTGGTTCAAAACTACAAACTGCGGTAACTGAAAAGAAACCAAGTGGAAAGAGAGCAAAGCGTCGTGCTAACTTTTGCCGACGTATGAAAGGGATGAAATCAAAACTCACATCATCAAAAACAGCAAGAGATCCAGATTCAAGAATCAATAAAGCACTACGCCGCTGGAGGTGCAACTAATGAAAAATCAACTATCAGAAAACATTACCATTCAAGGAGATTTCAATGGAACTCTTAATGTAGGATCTCCACAACCAGAACTGCAAAAAGTTGGTGAAAGTTACACCGCCGATGTAATGTGGAGAGGAAATCTATACAGAATGGATTTAACTTCCATATCCGCACCAACAAGAGAATCTCTTGGTGAGGAGATTCAGAGTGAATATCCAGGTGCAGTTGTTCATAACATTTATCCAGCGAATGTGTCATCAAATAGTACTCTTAGAATAACGGGCGTAAAAAGATATCAACCAGAAAGATTAACTTGGGGTGAATAATGGCTCAGTGGAATAAGAATCTTCAAGATTACCTGAATCAGGAGAGAACTCTCTTTGAGGTTTTCATGTGTGCCGATAGATATGGCAATATTGGAAACTGTGGAATAACTTCTGGTCCCACTAGTGGTGGGTCAGATGCTTTTGGTAGAATGAGAGTATCTGATACTTTCACTCTTGCAGACTATTCACACATTTATGGTGAAGAGGTAGAACTTCTTACAAAAACTGTTGGTACAGCATCTACGACTGAGGTAAACCCAAATACAGCATCTATCGCCTTGATCGTTGGAACTGGTGCGACGGATAAGGTGATTCATCAGTCCAGAATGTATCACCACTACATGCCTGGTAAGTCCCAGTTTGTAATGACTAGTTTTAACTTTACTGATGTAAGAGAAAATACTACAAAAAAGATTGGATACTTTGACGATAGGAACGGAGTATTTTTGCAGCAGGCAGGAGATGGAACTGTTTCTGTTGTAAGAAGATCTTACACTACAGGATCCGCAGTTGATACAGTTGTCAATCAATCTAATTGGAATTTGGACAAGTTAGATGGAACAACTCTTTCTGGAATTACTGTAGACTTTACAAAAACTCATTTATTTGTAGCAGACTTTCAGTGGTTAGGTGTTGGTAGAGTTCGTTGTGGATTTGTCATCGGTGGACAGATGATTTATTTCCACGAGTTTAATCATTCCAATATTGAAGAACACGCATATTGGTCACTCCCGTCTCTTCCCATTCGTTGTGAGGTTGCTAACACTGGATCTGCTGTAGGGATTACATCAATGGAACAAATTTGCTCCACTGTAATGAGTGAGGGTGGATATGTTGAGACTGGCGTTGAGTTTGGTGCCTTTGATGGTCCAATATCTTTCTCTTCTTCTGGTGGAGCAACAGGTAGACAATGTGTGATGGCAATTCGTTGTAAGAATACATTCAAAGGAATCCCAAATAGAACAACAGTAAGATTAACTGACATTGAAGTTTTGAGTGATGCTGCAAACTGCAGACTTGAAATTTGGAGACTACCTGGCAATAGTAATATCACTGGTGGAAGTTGGGTAAGTGCTGATGATGATTCAGCAGTTGAATATAATGTTACGGCAGGAACCAACTTTACAACAACTGGTGGAGATTTAAGACAGGCATCTTTGATTGCTGCTAATAATCCGTCAGGTCAGCAAGCATCTGCTACCGTTTCATTCAATCCAACGAGTGCTAGAAGGTCTTACATAGCACAAAATATTGACTCCGATGACAGTAATATTTTTGCTGTTATTGTTCAGAACCTAGATACTAATACAACCACAGATATTTGGAATACTATTCAGTGGCGAGAAACTAGATAGGTGATTTTTTATGAGTGATAATATTTATTTGGGCAATCCGAACCTGAAGAAGGCAAATACTCAGATTGAATTTACTGAAGAACAAATTCTTGAGTTCTTAAAGTGTAAAGAAGATCCTGTATATTTTGCTAGAAATTATATTAAGATTGTATCTCTTGATCATGGTCTAGTTCCTTTCAGTATGTATCCGTTTCAGGAAAAACTTATCCAGAATTTCCATGATAACAGATTTAATATTTGTAAGATGCCACGCCAGACTGGTAAGTCTACTACTTGTGTATCATATCTTCTGCACTACGCTGTTTTTAACGATAATGTTAACATCGCCATCCTAGCAAACAAGGCATCAACGGCAAGAGATCTTCTTGGTAGGTTACAACTTGCCTACGAAAACTTGCCAAAGTGGATG
>Ga0208917_1000052_pt1 | contig 51904 bp, 89 predicted proteins | sample DEB08_DNA_10_FD_185500 | JGI IMG/M metagenome (GOLD analysis project Ga0208917, IMG submission 185500) | Aqueous microbial communities from the Delaware River and Bay under freshwater to marine salinity gradient to study organic matter... | ecosystem: Environmental > Aquatic > Marine > Coastal ...
TTGCTCAATTGTTTTACAAGGGGAACAAAACCCTTGGGCATATCTGGTGCGAGTAGAGGGACTTGAACCCCCACGCCGCACAGCGTATTTGGTGCTCGTAGAGGGAATCGAACCCCCACTCCGTAAGGAAATGGTACCTAAAACCATCGCGTATACCTATTCCGCCATACGAGCTTTCTTTTCAGCATGTTTACGCTTGATTGCTTCTGCTATCTTACGTTTATGCTCTTCTGACTTCTTCTTGCCAGTATTTCCTTTTCCTGCTTTACTTTGATCAGCATTACCACGTTGTATACGCTTTGCTTCTTCAAGTCCGTGTTTAGCAACCATTCTGTCCCATATAGTGACTCCATAGTGTTCGTCACGATCTAAAGCATTTTCGCTTGCGGTACCCCAATACAAATGATTAGGATTACTACAAGCACCGTTGTGACAAGCATGACATACATGTATCTTCTTACCTGAAGGTATAGTAGTATTATGTACGTGAGCAAGTAACCCTTTTAGATACATGCTCTGCCCGCCTCTTTCTAAACAATCCTCATCTAGTTTTAGATGAGCTTGTCTTTCTTCCTTTGATAATAAAATGTATTCTTCAATCTGTTTCATACATTTATTTATCAATAAACACGCAAAACATACTAGTTAACGTGTTTACCTATTTATGGTGCCGGTACACGGATTCGAACCGCGGACCTTCTCATTACAAGTGAGCTGCTCTGGCCAGCTGAGCTATACCGGCATATAGTACTTCTTACGATAACTTTTACCGTTACCTTTATTTCGATTCTTATATGTGTCTGTCTGACTATGACAGTTAGGACATATAAGTCTCAAATTATTTACATCATTGTTAGTAGATTGACCATCAATATGATCTACTTCTAACGTAATGCTATTTCCATTCCATTCACTTATGCCACAGCATTCGCAAGCATAACCTCTAGTATCGGACAAGTGTTTTACTGCCCATTTAGGAACAGCAAGTTTCCAGTCCTTGCCTTCTTCTAACCATTCTCTTATGCGTTCAGTAGTTTGTGCTTCACGCTGACAGTTGTTAGAACAATATGTGTTAGTGCTGCTGTAACTCCATTTTTTTTCCTTACCGCAGTTCTTACATTCAAATATCTTCATTGATATACCTCCGATAGTATTTATCTCAGGTATATCGTTTTTACCTTCTTACTCTACAAGTTGGACAAAAATCTCCGTGTCCTAGTTCTGATTTACATTCTGGACATTTAGGAATTATTTTCATTTAACTTACCTTTATTATATATTCTTATTACTGTGTTGTCAACTAATTTAACAGATGATTTCCATTATTCCATTGTAGTTTACCGTTTAATCTTTTTTCTCGAAAATCATCAGAATACATATGAGTCATTTTTATTAACTTATTATAATTGTAATTAGTTACGTCGGCTGTTTTTGCTATTAAAGAATGGAATTCTGCCCAATGCATCTCGTTAAATTCTTCTACCTGTCTGTTTATCTTTCTCATCCTTTCATAAGGATCTATCTCGTAATCATAACTTTCATCCCAAAAATCGCCAAATGTTTCAAAGCCCATTGCTCTTAATTTTGCTAGAAATGCAACATTTGCATATTGTAAGAATGGCAATTTAAAAAACATTGTGCGTATAGTCTTTTCTGTTAAATGTAAAGTTGCGTGATTGTCGTCATTGTATTGGGTTTCAATAGTTAAACTTAATGCGCTACTGTTTAGTGCATTGGCTAGAGAATTCATAGTATTTTGATAAACAGCCGGAAAAGTTTTCTTTACAAAATCAGTATAATCTCTTGCAGATAATATTTTATTTTTTTCTTTAACCTCTCCTGGAATAGTATACGGACTGTTATTGCATATCGTATCAAGATTTTCACTTACATATTTTGTCATTGTCGATGCATATTCTCGATCTGGACATCTGTCTAAACATTCTAGCATTAACCGACCAATCGTATTATTGTGTTCTTCTACTTGACTGTAAGGATCTATTTTACTCCATGTATAGATTATGTTACCTGAAGACATTATTCCTCTTCTGCCCAAATCAAAAAAGATTAAATTACGCCAAGGCGTTTGTCTCCGACACAAGAAAATAAAACGCTTTTTGCAGGTGTTTAAATATTGTAAATAGTCACTTATTGCATTTATTATTTCTCTATCACCTATTTCAAATTTTATACCGTGAATGCCTTCTCCCAACAATAATTGTTCTATAGCAAATTTATCGTAGGTATTTCCAGTAATAATAGTAATATCTTTATCTTCAAGTCCTAGACCAATTCTTACATTTAGCAATTGTTTAAATAACAACGACGGTGACGTACCACTATCGTAGGCATTGAAATAAAAGTTTAATTTCTTAGTTTTTTGTACAACATCTTTAATTGTGTTGATTAAAGGAGATCTATCTTCCCAAAAATTATAAATGTTGTATACAAACATTGCAGGCCATAGTATATGTAAATCTTGGTATTCGTCTTCTCGTAGATGACCAGAATCTAAAATTACTTTATAGTCTGAATTAGATTTTTTAAGATGGTCAAACGGTGGTTGATCTGGAAATTTTAATGTAATATGAAACGGATCGTAAAATATCATCTTGTGTCTCCGTAGTAAACTACGGTATTTGATCCTTGATACGATCTCCAAGGATCAAATACTAATACATCATCTGGTACTGTATCGCCTTCATGTACCATTACTGCAACGTCGGCATTTTCTTTTACAAGTATGCCACCTAGTTCTTTTACATAATGTTGTACTAGTAGACTATAAGATCCGTCCACATACTCTACGCCTGGTTTGTAACTATCACTTGAGAAGTAGATGTATTTGCCGTGTTTCATTATTTCAATAGCCATGTTTTTTGCTTGTATTTCTCTTGCGTTCATTATGCTGTCAAACAAGTCATATCCTAGTCCTAACTCAGTAGCCATATAACGTAGTGCAATATTGTCTCTTGGGTGACAAGCACCGCCGTCTCCCATGCCTGCTTTCATATATCCCGGACCCATAATACGCTGCTTAGACTGCGCTAGAGCGTCTGTAACAACGTCTACATTGATGTTGCCCTGCTTAACTGCAACGTCTTGTATCATGTTTACAAGACCTATTTTAGCACTGATAAACGTATTATAAAATACTTTGATGCACTCACACTCGTCCCAAGTGCCGATTACATAACGAGGATCGTTTTCCATTATAGTTTTATAAAAGTCTACAAGATCTTTTGCATCACCTGTTTCGGTGCCGTCATCTGTGCCAATCATTACCATTTCTGGATTAACCATATCCCAAGCAACTGTGCCCATTGCTATCAGATAAGGGTTATAAACAAATCGAGTATTTGTTACTAATGGTTCTAGTTCTCTACGGACTGTTCCTGGCAATACAGTGCTTATAAGAACAAGCAATTGGTCGTTGTTCATATGCTTGTTACACTCAGTAAGAACTTCTTTGACGATAGAATAGTCAAAATCTTTTGGTTCTAAATGCGCTGTTGGCGCTCTGCCATCGTATTCAGGATCATGTGGAGTAGGAACAGCAACAAACACAATGTCACATCCGTTAACAGCGTCTTGTACAGTAGGAAACATTGTGACATGTTCACTAGTGCATTTTACAATATCATATCCTGTTACATGGTGTCCTTTTTGTGCAATAGTTTCTGCACATGGCATTCCTAACTTACCGGTTCCAATAAACGCAACATTTTTCATTTTTCTATTTGTACACATATTGCTTGACTGTTAGGTTTATAGTAACCATTTCCTAAGCCAACTACGTCAGAAAGATTTTCTCTAGCAAAGAAACATTCTGTCATACTTTCAAATTTATGATCAGGTCCTAATGCATTTACTGCTATCGGTGTAGTTCCGTTTATTGTTAGGTATACTAATATCCAATACATTTTGTTTGTGTCTCCAATATTACTTAGTGACACCGTTGTAACAAACTACTTAACTTTGGCTAACTTATTTTTTAGCAGACCCTTTTTTGCCGCAATGAGGACAGTGAAGTTGCATACGTTCTATACATAACTTCTCTTCCATTGTTGCATAGGTAAACCAATTCTTACAGTTAGTACAAGTTAAGTGCCAAATTGTTTCTTTGACAGCCTTAAACATAATGTTATTTATGTAATGGCAGTGAGACTGGGATTCGAACCCAGGGAACGCTACAAACGCTCGTCCGATTAGTAATCGGGTGCCTTCAGCCACTCGGCCACCTCACCTTATATATGGCTCCGCAGGTAGGGGTCGAACCTACGACCAATTGATTAACAGTCAATTGCTCTACCACTGAGCTACTGCGGAACAACATAGTACTTATAGGTAATAAATACTATGATGGCAGAAAACGAGGGCAAGCCCAAAATCTCTAAAGCAGATCTAGTACTCTTAGCAATAGTCTTTATTGTTTGGCTAGATATGTCTTGGCTTGATATAACATATAGCACTCACGTGCTTAATGTTAGAGACTTTGTGTTTTCCTTGTTTCCCTTTATTAAAGTTTTTTAACGTGCTTTAATGCTTACGTTAATTGGAATTCGATCACCAACTTGATAATTATTATATGTATAACTCTTACCACGTACACCATTCCACTCATAAAGAATAGTATAGTTCTTTAAAGTATTAACAGTTTCAACTTGGTAATCAGTTGTACACTGCTGTTGCTGCTGATAACCAACAATACCTTGTTTTTGCTTGTTTGCATTATCATTTGCAATCAGTCCGCCAATCACTGCGCCTGCTGCTGCACCACTATCTTTACCAGATGCAGTTCCGCCAAGCAGTCCGCCGATAATCATACCGCCAAGAATATCACTTGAACTAGCACCACTACCGCCGCCTACGTTACCGTAGATTGGAACATCTACTGTAGAACAGCGTTGAATAGGTGTTCTAATTTGTTCTGTCCTATAATTAGGTTTTACATTTGTAATAGTTGCATACTGTTCGGCTACTGCCGTTGTTGCTGCCATTGCAAGTGCTGCGGTTGTTACTAATAATTTGTTCATGTCTTACCTACATTGTTTGTGTGTACTAATATTATAGCATCAACGATAATGTTGTCAACCATTATCGTCGTACCGAAACCATTCTTCTTTGTATATTTCTAAAATCTCTGCACTATTCATTCTGTCGTATCTAAAACTACGCCAACCTTGAGCGTTTACATCCCAAACACTAACAACAGCATCTGAAATCTCACGTACCTTCTTTTGACTTAGTGTGTCGTCCTTTGTTGCACGAGGTTTCATGTCATCTCTCAATGTACAAGTCATTACTCGTTTGTCACCGTTGAGTTTATTAAAGTCTATTACTAAAACATTTTGCTCTAAAAGGAGTTTAAGATCCTCTTTAGTAGGAATACCTTTTAGAGCTGCAACGGTATCAGCGACTGTAGACGACTTGGTCTGCGAGTCCATTGTCTACTGCCTCTTGTGCTGTTAAGAAAGTATCAAATTTCATAGTTTCAAAAAGTTCTTCGTATGTTTTACCTGCTGTGTTGTGGCGCACATACAATTCAGTAAGTCGTTTGTTGATTTTCTTAGACTCTTCAAAATGTCTACGAGCATCTTCAAACTCTAATTCTTGTACGTGTACACTACCACGTGTTCCAGGTGTACCACTTGATACTCTGTGAATCATTGTTCTACTCTCAGGCAGCACAATACGTTTACCCGGAGCACCAGCTTGTGCTAAGAATGATCCCATTGAACAAGCTTGGCCCATTACAATAGTTTTAACATCACACTTGATGAATTGCATTGTGTCATAGATAGCAAGTCCTGCTGTAACAGCACCACCCGGTGAATTAATGTATAAATTAATATCTTTGGTTGAGTCTGCTTCTAAGAATAACAATTGTGCTACAATTAGATTAGCCATATTATCTTCAACTGGACCGTTAAGCATAACAATACGGTCTTTCATAAGACGGCTATAAATGTCGTAGGAGCGTTCGCCTCTACTTTCCTGTTCTACTACCATAGGTACTAATGGCATATTATCTTCCTTTCTTAATTACAAACTCTTTAGGACCAGAAGAAGTAAACTCTAGTCCTGCTTGATTACCTACATAAAGTTTACCGTTATGTCGTAATGTTAATTTAATTTGTCTATTGATACTTACTACTAAACTTTTACTAGGATAATATTCAAGCACTTCGCCATTAACAACGTTTCCGTTATTAGTGCAAAGAAGATCAACTACATCATCAAATCTAGATGTCGTTTTTGACATTTTCTGCTCCTTTTAATTGTAGATTCAAACAAAAATTTTCAACTAACATCTTTGTCATTGTTGCCATACAGACATATAATCTTTGATCATCAGGTACATCTTGTATTTGTTCAATTACATTATTTGCCATCATTAGAAACGCTTGCTCTTCTTTGATTGCTAACATTCCCCAGTCTATAGGGTTTTGTGTTTCTGCTTCCATAGCAAGTTCTGCAAGTTCTGCGGACGTAATTTTAATCAATGTAAATATCCATCATCGTCATCGAGAATATTGTCCATGTTAGGATCAATACCAAAATAATCTTTGCAAAGTTCAACAATTGATTCAGGAACTTCAGCGTTTTCACTTCCTTCTGGAACCCAAATGCCTTTTAGACTCCCGTCACTGCCTACTATTAAACCGTAGTCATCTTCTTCTAATGTACTGCTAAACTCTACAAAGTCACTCATATGAATACTCCTTAGTAAACTGTCTGAATCTTATCTGCAATATTATACTTGACTGCTTCTTCTGCGCTTAACCAAACATCTTGCGCAGGTAATAATATGTCACGAATTACTTTTTCTTTTAATCCCGTACATTTCTTATAATGTTCTAGCATACGCTCGCTCGACAATTCGAACTCACGCACACGAGCAAAGAGTTCATGTTCCTTGCCGCCGCTACCCCAACTGTATTGATGTGACAAAATACTTGTGTTGGGAGTAATAATTCTACGTCCTTTTGTACCACTCATAAATGTAAGAATACCACAACTTGCAATAAGTCCTAGTCCAACAGTTTTGATTGGTATTGCACTACCTTTCATTACGTCAATAAGTGCAAATGCAGCGTGTACACTGCCGCCTGGTGAGTTAATAATTAGCGTTAACTCTTTTGGCCGTTCATTTGTCGCCATTAAGTTTTTTTCAATAATCCAGTTTACAACTGGCTTAGTTGTTTCATAATTAAATCCGTCTGCAAAGTAAAATATACCTGCATCCCACATCATTTGTCCCGGAGGTGTTGGCTTTGGTCCGCCTCCGCCACCTTTTGCTTCTTTAACTGCATCTTTCTTTGTCATACTACTACTTCTTCTTTCATTTTTTTTGCTATCACTTTGTGAATACCAGGATTGATACGCAGTACGTGAGGCATCATTTTATGCCTTATATAGTTACGATTATAGCATAAATCATTGTTGCTGTCATCCGAAATATAAGGAATATTATTTAAATTCACCCATAATTCAAAATCTCGTTTTCGTGTTAGTCTAAACGGACGTAACACATTATTTCTTTTTGATGGAATCCATTTGCCTGTTCCGTGCATACTACTAAACAACCAAGTTTCTACACAATCATCTAAGTGATGCGCTGTAATAACAGGTTTATCATTATAGTTGTCTAAAAAATTATAACGGACATTACGCCAGTGTTCTTCTTGGCTCATTCCTTTAGGCTTATCTACGTCATTCTTACCTAATATAAATCCAATATTATTTGTCCTGCAATAATTATGCATCCAAGTAGCAGCATAGTTGCCGTGACCAGTTCCATGATTATAATGTAGAACAATAACATTATGCTTACGCCGCAGAAAGTCGAGTGCTGCCATACTGTCAACACCTCCCGAACAGGCTACATAGATATCTTTAGGTAGTTTAGTTTGTAATTTAATCATTCTTCCCAATACTTGAGTAGCTCTAAATTATCACCTGTACCTTTGGTTTTAATATAACCGTCGTCAATTAGTTTATCAATCATTGTTTCGGCAACGTTCTCTACAGTTTTCTCTCTACCTATCCAGTAACCTAACCCTGTAAATGTCACTGCTGTAATAAACAAAAATAATTCACTGATGCCCATTTTTTTATACCTTGTATAATTTCACATAGTTTAGACGAGTTTCGTTTGCACTAAACAAACGGTTTACAGTATGGTTACGTACCTTGCCTTTAATACGTTTCATAGTATCTACTTCGTGTTCAAACCGATTACTAAACGAAATTAAGTTGCCGTCTAAAACTGCTGTGTAGTAATATGTTTCCCACTGACTACTGTAACGCTTGTCGAGTATCTTACATACGCCTTCCACTGCATCTTTCTCTGTGCCTAAATGAATACTATTACGATACTCTACACGTATTTCTTTAGTAAGATTAGTTTCGTGTTTATCACGTTTTACAAACTCTGGAAGATATGCAATACGTCCTAAGTTGTTTATAGGAACTTGCTCGCCTGCGGCTGACGAAATCATATCTCTTTTGAATTCATCTAAATCAGCAAGTCCTAACATTACATAACGGCGCATCCATTTTTGCAATTCGTTAGCTTTTTCAAAATCTTCTGCTGTAAGTTTAAACGGAATATAATCATGTGGTAGATAATCAGTTTTATCTTCAAAGAAAAAACGTACAAGCTCTTTGTTAGAAAATTGTGTTTTATTTTCTTCTGTGCTAAAACGTCTAGTATCTTTAATGTATGAACCATTAATTCGATATGCTGCACATGCTACTGCAAGTGCTTCTTGTGTAGATACTGTTTTTAGTGGAAGGGCTCTAGTTGCTAAACTTGCAACATAACCATTTTTATGTTCTGTAAACATTGTGCGCCTCTGTGTTGCCTATTTATAGTATTATAATATACTCAGATACACGGCTTGTCAATCTTTTATTATAAGCGGTAAGTAATTCTGCCTTTTTCTAGATCATAAGGTGTCATCTCAATTCTTACCTTATCGCCTAAAACTAATCTAATGCGGTGTTGTTTTAATCTACCAGCTGTATAACATGTTATAAGGTGTTTATTTTCTAATTCTACCTTATAGGTTTGGTTTGGTAAAACATCAATTATGTTACCTTCCAGTTCAATAATTCCTTCTTTACTCATTTTTTCCTTTTTTTGTAATGCTAACAATTCCGTCAGACACTTCAATTTGCAAAACGTCACCTTCTTTCCAGCCCATTTCTTTTAATACTTCGGGGGGAATATTCATTAATATATTCTTGTCATCGCCTTCGATGTCTTCAAATATATCTTCTACTTTATATGATGCGCTAATTGTCATGTGAGTTATTTATTTCAACTGGTTCAGAAAAGGTTGCATCTCTTTCTAATCTATAAAAATGATGCGACTGAAGTAATTGTTTTTCTTTTCTAGCAGGACCTTTAATACACATCCTTGATTTGTTAACAGATTGTTTCCAGTAATTATGTAACTCTGTTCCTATAGTAGCAGTAGCAACACAAAGAACCTTATCAGTTTCTCTAATAAAATAGAAACTTTCTATTCTACTATCTCTACTACGTCTAAAGGTGCTGCCTTGATATTGGAAGTTGCCTTCTACCATAAGTCTTTTAGTTTTCTTATACATTCTAGGAAAAGTTGCACGTTTAAATATATCTGAAGTAAACACATCTTCGTGGTAAAAATCTTCTAACTTAACTAGAGTAGGAATGAGATCGAGATTTAATTTTTTGTCATTTTCTAATACTTTAGAAATACTTTTTAAGAAGTCACTAATATCATCGCCTTTGAGTTGTTCAATTATCACTTTATTTCTAAAATGATTACGTATTTCTCTTGCTTTAATAATGTCATCAGGTGTAATAAAATCTTGATATGCAGCAACTGACTTTCGATCTTTAACAAACATTGTTAGCATTTCAATCAGTTGTGTGTTGGTAATTTCTTCAAATGATAATCTTACCTGTGAACAAATAATATACAACGGATCACATGCAATATCTTCTTCTTCATCCTTTGGATTCCATATGTCAGTATTTTCCCCAATCTCTTCCCAGCGATCCATAGCAATCGCTGCCGCAATTTTATTTAATGCAGATACCATTATGATTCCTTAATCTGTCTTTCAAACTCACGCAAACGCTTGTACACACTTGCAAGTTCAATAATAGTTGGCCATGCTTTAAGTAGATACTGCATTGAGCCTTCTACCCTGCCAAACGCTCTAATAATCTGTTGCATTACACCTAGTGTAACTGCTCCGGCTACAATAGCAGGTGCTAAGAACACATATGCACTTAGTACGTTAGCTTGTAGATATGCAATACGTCCAATATTAAAATACAAATAACGTATATACGACTTGAAATGAATGCCGCGAACATCTTCGAACAGTTCTTCCAGTGTCTTTGGTCTTACAGTTTCATCGTCTTCTGCAATTACAAGGATCTTACGATACGCTGCTTCTTTCTTTTGTAAGTCATACTCTACACCTACAAGACGCAACAACCAACCTAGTCCAATAAGAAATATTGTACCACCAATTGACCAAACAAGCGCACCTGTTACGAGTCCATATTGCCAATCGCCAAAGAAGAAGATTGGAATACCAATGCTTAGTCCTAATAAGATAGGAACAAACTGCACAAGAACCATAATTGATTCAATAAAACTAGTACCTAAGCCTTCCATGATGCGGCTAAACTTAATTGTATCTTCTTGTACACGCTGCGCTGCACCTTCGATAGTACGTGCTCGGTCGTATACACTATGATACCATTCAACCATTGCTGCACGCCAGCGGAATAGGAAGTGTGCTGTAAAGAAACTAATAGCCACAGCAATTAGTACATATATTGCTGCTAAGTATATAAAACTAGCAAGACTAGCCCAATACTCTCCTATTGTAATAGCATTTGGTTCTCCCAATGCTTTTTGGATCATGTCATAGAACTGACCGAACCATTCGTTAATCTTTACATCAATCTGTACTTGTACCCAAAGTGATGAAAGAATGATAGCAGTGCCTAACCAGCTCCATAGCCACCATTTCTTTTCTGTATAAAATCTAAACATTTATCTCCAATCTGCGGTAGGAGGTAAACTTGCTAGAATAGCCTCCGTGTCGCCGCCGGTCTTAAGACCAAATCTAGTGCCTCTATCATTAAGAAGATTAAACTCAACATAGCGACCACGCTTTATTTGCTGTGCTGCTTTGTCAGCATCAGTATATTCCATTGTGTGGAATTTATTAAATGTTTCCATTGCTGTGTCAAAGAAACCTTTGCCAACTGCTTTATGAAAATCAAAACTCATTTCTTGTGGAGAGAAGTATTCGTAGAATATTCCTCCAATGCCTCTTGTTTCATTACGATGAGGCAAGAAGAAATACTCATCGCACTTCTTTCTAAAATCTTCGTAGTATGATTCGTCATATGCATCACATAGTTCTTTTACTTTGTTGTGATACCATGTCTCATACTCTGCATTAGGTAAGCAAGGAGTAAAGTCAAAACCACCGCCAAACCATTCCTTGCCTGTAATAATATACCGTGTGTTCATATGCATAGCAGGAACGTGAGGGTTCATTGGGTGAAAGATAACACTAATGCCACTTGCCCAATACTCTTTGTTATTTTCTGTTCCTGGTATTTCTTTTGCGAATTCTTCTTTGAACTCTCCGCTGACACATGAATACGCAATAACTGCCTTTTCAAATGTATCGCCGTATATTGTTCTATGACGCTGATGCCAACCCTCACGCTTGTTTTCTTTTTCTACCATCTTAGTAGATTCAAAAGACTCGACACCAGCCGTAATCATATCCTGTAGTTCCATGAACCATTCAGGAGCTGATTCTTTTAAATTCATTTATTACTCCAAACATGGACACTATAACCTTTTCCGTTTGTGTCTCCGCCTTCGTTGTCTACAACTTCATTATCATATTCAACTTCGGTCAAAACATCTTCTCCATTAGGATACTCTGTAGTACGGAACATCAATTTCTTAGGATCAAATGCACCTGTAGTAGTAATTATACCTTCCCAGAAGCAACCCTTCTCAGAACTGTAAAACTGCATTACATAGTCGCCTTCTTCACCTTCTGAAACACCCATGCTAACAATTTCTGTGTCATAGTCCCATTCTTCGTGCAGACCTTCTACATATTCATCTAACGCTTCTCTGTCTATTATTTCTGCAATAGTGTCAGCACCGTAATCTTCACTGTCAACTTCTTCAACAATTAAATAGGCACCATTATATGATACTCCGTACTGATGCTCATATTCTGCAGGACTTTCGTACCAAGGATATCGATACCCTTCTTCATCTACTTGAAAGTCAATACCTTCTGGAAGTTCTTCAATATTTTCAAAATCAAATTCGCCGTCTTCACAGCCTACCATATATGCAATAGCATCACAATCGCCATGCTCTTCGATATGCTTGCTCCAAAATTCATATTGCTCTTTAGTTAAATTACAATATGCTGCTTCGCCGCCGTAGCCATTAATAGTTACTTTATAATGTCTAATAGGACGCTTAATAGTTTCTACTAGTTCTTGATTTTCTTCTGTTGTATATTCCATGTATAACTCCGTAAATCTTTGTACTTATATTATATAACAAAAACATAGAGTTGTCAAGTCATTAAGTGACAAGTTAATGATTTAACCACGGTTACTAAATACTTTTATAGAGCGTGAGGGCGCTTTTTTTAAATAGGAGCAGTAATAGTAATATTACGCTCCTTTTAACTTTTAAATTGTAGCGTTTGGATCGTTAGTTTTCTTTGTTTTCTCTACTGGAGGTTGTTCTTGATCATCTGGTGGCGTTTCGTCTTCAATTTTGTCTTCTACTACTGCAATGGCTTTGAGTAATCCGCCCATTTCAATAATGCTTCTAATATAACCTTTAGCACTATCGCCTTTCATATTAGTACGTGCCTGAATAAGCATAGTTGCACCACTTACTTGTTGTAATGCTTCTGTACCAATTGGTCTACCGTGTACTTGTATTTTAGGCGGATCTGCTTGATAACTTACTTGCAGATCAAACTGATCCATTGCTTCTTTTAGTTCAGGACCAAAACTTAGTTCTGTAAAACCTGGACTGTTAGGTGTAGCCTTTAAAATTACCATACTTACTTTAGGGTCATTTAAAGACGCATGGTATGAAATACCGTTATACAATCTTTCAACAAACTTTACTTCGTTAACTGTGTTACCTTTTAATTCGTTTTCTAGTTCATCAGCAACATCAGCATAAATTTTCTTAAAGATAGGATAATTGTGCTGTGCATCACTGCCATTCATTTCATCAATATATGAATCTTTAACGTCTACACCAAATATACTCTTGAAGAATGTTTGAATCTTGTCGTAAGAGTTACCTGGAACTTGTCCAAACTGTTTAACATCACCTGCTTTTGCACTAAGCAAGTTAATAGTACTGTCATCAATTGTTAAAAATAAATCTGCTTTTGTACCTTTCTGATCTGATACACCGTCTGAATTAACAGTAATAATATTGGTTTCAGGATCATTCACAGCAACTTCGACTGCTTGTTTTACTGCTTGGCTACCGTTTGCCCACTTAACAGCAGATCTATTTAATCCAATCATTTCAGGTGGAAGTTTGCCTTCTCTAACTGATCTATCTAATGCGCCAAAACTTGTTTGATTTAACACAAGAACATATTTTAAAGTATCGTTAGAAACTTTAGAAGTTAGCAGTCCTCTTTTATTTTTACCTTCTTCTGTTACAGTTAATCGTTTTAACACATCAAGAACATCGTTTTCAGTAATTTCTTCACCAAGTTTTTCAAACTTTGCAGTACATGCTGCGCCAAGAAATGCTTCGCCCACATCACCTGTGTTGAATGGCTTTTTTTGACCTTTCATTTCTGGAGTTTTGAAAATTTGTCCTGTTGGAATATAATTGTCTGACCCTTGTACTTTAACTGAAACACTCTTAGGAACATCACCTACTGGTATTAAATAGCCGCGATCATCTACATTTACATTTTCTTTTTCTTCAACTGGAGCATCTTGTCCATAGAATAATTGCGATAAGCGTTTTGCTTCTGCAGGATCAAATTTTATAGTTTTACCATACTTCTTTTTTGCAGGACCTTCGAGTTCTACATCTTTACCAGTTGCAATCATGTTAATTAGCATGTCAAGGTATTTGCCGCCATACTTTAATAGATTGCCTCTGCTAATACCCTCTTCATTAATAATTTTTTTTGATTCTACTAATTTAAAGTCACGATAACGCATTGATAAGTTCCTAAATTCTTTTTAGTATTTATGCTATTTTAGGGAACAGCATGTCCTTGCAGAATTTGTCTACTTCAGCTTCTGGTAGTCCTAGGCTTTTCATAGTACGAGGCGTATGTGGATTCTGTTGCTGGTTTTCACAGTAATAGTTTTGTGCTACTGCACACTCTATTTCATCTGCTGTGTGATTAAAATCTTTTACTTCCCATAGGTATGCATCTAAGTTGTCAAGTGCTAGTCGAATAATCTCTGCTGCTTCTTCTTCAGTCTTTACATTGCCTGCTGCTAACATATTACCACTAAAGATATTGCGAGCCCATTCAGGCAGTTCACGTTTCTTTTTAGGAATAAAGTCTTTTACACTTTCTGCATAACCTTCCATCATAGGATGATTAGGATTAACACTGCGACTATAATCGTGGAATGCACCTGTCATCTTAGTTGCGCCTGCAATAACATCAAAACCATATATTGGTGCATCGTTGTGTAGTTGCGGGAACACACAAACATGCATCATCCATAAGCCACGTTGCTCACGTGCATCTACAACATCAATGTGAGCACGACGAATATGGTCGCTATTCCAAGTCCTGTTAACCCAACCATTCTCAGGTTGGTTATAGTCTCCGAGTCCGTCTTCGTCATACTCTTCAAGGTGGTATTCGAATTTTTCGATAATCTTTTCTTGGCAGTCAATTAACTTCTCCCATATCATGCTCATAGTCTTGTTCCTGAATTTCCAAATGGATCATTTGCTTTACGTGTTGCATATTCTGCATACGCAATCATACCTGCACAATAGATCCAAAATGTTGCACAGAGAATTATTCCACCTACGGTCATATTTCTTCTTCTAATCTTACTGACAACGGAAATCCTTGGTCTCTACTTAGTTTTGTAGTTTCAAGTGCTTTCTGTTCGGCAATTTCATAATCATATGTGCCTACAACAGCAGATCCTTCGTTATGTATTTTCATAGTTAATGTCTCTGATCCTGTATCAGAATGCTTATAGATTTCTTTAAGTATACTTAATACCCAGTCAATAGGAGTTTCGTTATCGTTAAGCATGATAACATTATATTTACTTGGTAATCTTATTTTATTATCAATTTTTTCATCGATATTTACATCTGTGTCAATAGCTGTACTCATTTATTACTCCAATACTTATTTATTACTCCGATAAACAGGGGAGATTGTACTCCCCTGTATTTTAAAGTTAATTACTTTTTAATACTGATCAACAGTTTTAATGCTGATCTTTTTTGGCTGTAGTTCTTCGGGTACTTCATGTTTTAAATGAACATTTAGCATACCAAGTTCTAACATTGCACCTTCAACTTCTACGTGATCTGCAAGTGTAAATTCTCTGCGGAAATTACGTCCGCCAATACCTTTGTGTAAGTAGTTGACGTTTTCATCACCTTTAGGAGCTGTACCTTCAATACGCAATGTGTTACCATCTTTCGTAATATCTAGGTTATCCATACCAAAGCCAGCGACAGCGATACTAATCATGTATTCATCTTCGTTAATCTGTGCTATGTTGTATGGTGGGTAACCTGTTGCATTTGGACTATTTTGGAATCTTCTTTCCATATCATTAAATAGTCGATCAAAGCCAATAGTTGCTCTGTGAAAATGTGGTAGGTCTAGGGTTGTAAGTCTTGTCATGTTATTTCTCCTTTATCAAGCAAGAATTATGTATGGACCCATTATGGCGTCCAAGTTTATTTATCAACTTACGCATAAACAGCGTTAAATTGTTGAGTACAACGAACAAATGTTGTACAACGACTTAAATGCTTGAGCCTTTGTGCTCCAGCATATGTGCAGGTAGATCTTAGTCCTCCGAGTAAATCTTGCACGGTTATACCCACAGAGCCTCTGTAAGGAACTAAGACCTCTCTGCCTTCGGAAGAACGATAATCTTTCAATCCTCCGAAATGCTTTGTGTTTGCTGCGTCACTACTCATACCGTAGAACTGCACAAACTGTTTTTCTTTTACTAGATAGTTAAGACCGTCTTTCATTAGTTCATCTGTCTTAAACATCTTTGTTATTACTTCGCCGCCGCCTTCATCGTGTCCTGCAAACATACCGCCTAGCATTACAAAGTCAGCACCGGCAGCAAAGGCTTTAGCAACATCACCAGGACAAGTACAACCACCATCAGCAATGATATGGCCACCCAATCCATGTGCTGCGTCTGCACATTCGATAACCGCACTAAGTTGCGGATATCCCACTCCAGTCTGTATCCTAGTAGTGCATACGCTACCAGGACCAATACCAACTTTAACAATATCAGCGCCACTTAAAATCAACTCCTCTGTCATTTCGCCTGTAACTACGTTACCTGCAATAATTACTACGTTTGGATAATCATTTCTAAATTTCTTTACAAAACTAGCAAAGCGTTCTGAGTAACCGTTTGCTACATCAATACACACAAACTTCATATGATCGCCTGCTTGTGCATATACTTGATGAAACTTTTGTGCATCTGCGTCTGTAATGCCGATACTCATTGCTACATTTTGTTTGCGGTATTCCGGGCCAAAGTATTCTGTAAGCTCTTCTACACTATATGTTTTTACAAGACATGTAAACATACCCTGTTTAGCAAGTGTGTCAGCCATTTCAAATGTGCCAACACCATCCATGTTAGCAGCCATGATAGGAATACCGCGGTAGTGTCTAGGTATAGCAGGGTAGCCAGGTTCGGCAGTTGGTTCTGCGACCATTGGTGCTGTGTAATTACGGAATGTAAATCCTCTATTAAGGTCTACTTCTTTGCGGCTACCTAATGTGCTGCGCTTAGGACGTATAAGAACGTCTTTATAGTCGTACTTCATGTCTTCTTCAAGACGCATGTATCACCTATTAATCTGAGTTAAGTTTTGCTAATTTCTTTAACCAGCGTGATCGTGCTGCTGCTTTTGCTTTCTTACGCACAAGGCTTGGCTTTTCATAATGTTGACGTTCTCTGTATTCTTGCAGAATACCGTCTTCTTGAATTCTTCTTTTGAACTTACGCATTGCTTTGGTAATGTCATTGTTGCGTACTTCAACTTTTGATCCGGGTAAACCGACTTCATCCTTATTGTACCTTGGATTATTATTACTCTTCGATTGATGCTTCGACAATAGTGCCTCCTATTTTATCAATTGTTTTAAAGTCATAGATTCTTTGTTTACTTATATAATTATACACTACGTCCTGTACATTTGTCAACCAATAAGTCTTAGATTTTGCTATTAGAAATGATAAAAGATTACGTTCAGGTAAATCAACATTATCAATATCTATTATAATCATGTCAACTATTGCAGCAACATCAAGTAACCAGTCCACTGGTTCACCTGACTCATACGCATAGACATTTAAATCATCTTGTACATTTGCAAGTATAGTGCTTTGGAAGTCAGCCATCACTGGTTGACTAGGAGAAACTAATAAGACACTATCAGCGTTATTATGTAGTTTATCCGGATATGTAATTAAATTAATCTTTACGTTCACTTTTCTTACTCAGCTTATTGAACAATGATTCTTCTGATTGTTCTTGGTTTTGTATATAACCTTCCCACGGAAGTTTATCTATCTTACCTTCTATATATGCTGCTTTGTATAGTTTCAGTGTCTCATGTGGATTATCTTTCTTCCACGCTGTAGTATCTTTTGTATAGGTGTTGTCTTCACCTAATGATTCTAAATACTTTTTATTACGTTTTGCTTTTTCTTCTACTGTAAGTTCTTTTTTAACTTCTAGTTCCGGTGTTGGTTCTGGCTCGTCATCTTCTACTAAGAACTGATCATCTACATCTTCAAACGTTTCGCCTTTTAAAAGTATTTTCATTTTTTCATCTGGCGAAGTAATTTCATTATCCAACAGTTGTGATTTTAATTCTTCTAATCGTTCGTGGTCTCTTTCCATTGGTGTGGAAGAGTCTCTTCCATTATCGTCGGTTCTAGAGGCATGTTCCCTAGTAATCTCTTCAACAACATCTCCGGACTGAGTTCCATCTTCGGTGGTTCTTTCTGATTCAATTGATTTGTCATTTATGCCCTCTACTGTAAATCCTGGATTATTAGCAATCCTTTGTGCTCGCGCTCTTTCATAATCATTTCTTTTTTTTAATTCTCTGTTTTTATTATAAATTTCAAATGTTGCTTGGCTTGCTATTAATAATAGAACTGCTAAAGGATCGAACACAAATATAATAATTAATATTACCCATCTTACTGCTTCTTCTAATATGTTTTCATTTGCTGTTTCGCCATAAATAAATTCTGCTAGATATTTAACAGGACCTACTTCTGCTTCAAGTTTTCTGTATTCTGCTTGTAGAGCATACTTTTCCTCTGTTAATGTATCTATTGTGTTGTTTGCTGTAACAATCTTATCCTGTTGTGCGGCGACTAATTTTTCTACGTCAGCATCTTTGCCTACTGTTAGATTATCTCTTAGTCGTTGTATTAACGTGTTACTAGCAGCGATCTGTGCATCAGCACTTGCACGTAAATCTTTGATCGCTTGTCTTGCAGCGTTGATTCTAGGATCATCTGCTTGACGAAGGGCCGTAATGGCTTCTTGTGCTGTAGTTCTAGCCTCCCTGTTAGAAGGAATATCTGTGTTCAAGATTGTATCAATCTTTAATTGTATGTCTGCTCTTGCTGTTTTGTTTTCATTAATAGCACCAGCTCTAATACTATCAATCGCATCAAGTAACGATTGCTTTCTCTGTTGTGCTGTCTCTGTCTGTAAGCCACGCAAATCTGTTACTAGATTTGTTAGGCGTGTTCTTTCGTTGTCAAGTGCTGACTGTGCTTGTGTGCGTAACTGTACTGCTTGATCCTGTAGTGTAGAAATGCGCTCTTGCTGTGCTGTAACCCATGCTGTAAGTGCTCGTTGTGTGTTGCCGCCAAACAAGCCGTCGCTTGTAACACCGATCACTGCTTGACCTTCTTTGATCTTGTCACGTTCACGGCTTTGTAGTTTATTAGTTGTTAGAACTATATTATCTTCTATAGTTCTGATCTGTTCTTCTAATGCTGATACTGCACTTGTATCAATATTCAACTCCGATATACGTGCTTCGTATTCGTTTGCCTGTGTATTAATACGTGCTAGGTCTGCATCTAATTGTTCTATTTGTTTGTTATACGGGTCTACTTGTTCTTCAATACTAGCAACATTGGTTTTTGATAGTTCGTCTCTATAGTCTATTACAACACCCTGCAATCGTTCTAAATCGCTGTCTAGGCTTTTTATCTCATTTTCGTATACTTTAACTCTATCTTCAAGGCTGTTTAGTTGCGCTGTAACGATAGCATTTTGTTCTGCAATACCAGGTTGGATACGATCATATGCTGTGTCAATACGTGCTTGTTCTTTGTCAATTTGTGCTTGTATCGCATCGTTGCCTTGTCCTATACTTGCTTCAGCTTCAACAATACGTTCTTCAGATCTTTTGATTATTGCAGACTGTCGTGTTAACTCATCGTCTATACGCTCTATTTGAGCAACACCTTCGTTTGCTGCTGATGTTTGTTCAATATGTGCCTTCGATAAGAAACCAAAGATACCCATGCTTGTAATAAACATAAGAACAACTACAGCTCCAACTAGATAGTATTTTAACCACCATTTGGCTTGATGCCAGTACTTGTGTAACCAAACTGCTGTAACAAGTTTAGCTATCTCTAAAGTGCCGCCCATAATCATTATCGGGACTGCTGCTGCGGCAAAAATTGCAACTAATCCAACTACACTATAATATATTGCCACGGCGCTGATTGCAAGAGCAGTGACTAAAACTAAAATACCTATAAACATCGTGAAGTATTTATCGGTATAATTTTCAGAATTAACTTAGTTTCGACGCATTTCAGCAATGTCTTTAGCGTCCTCTTTTCTATCTGCAAAGATAGGAACCATGTTAGACTTGTGCATAGTAGCCACACCAATTAATTGACGCTCACCTGAATATACGTTGCGTTTTTTAGCATGTCCATTACCAACCTTATCGCTAGTTACTCTAGGACCTGTACTGTAGTCAGGTATCTCTGAGCGTACTTCTTTTGCAGAGCCTTTAACTCCTAACTTTTTAAGATAGGCTTCGTGCTCGGCTTGTGCTTTTGCAAGCCTTTTACTTTTTGATTGCTTTTGTTTGCGATTATACTTAGTTGTGGTCATATAAGGACCGCATAAATGCATCGACATATCATATCCTAATTTCTGCTAACACTTACATATTAACATTAATTTAGTTTACTGTCAACCAATTATACCGGTATGCCCGGTCCTCCACCTATCTTAAGTTTAGGATCACTTTTCCTTTGGTATACTGTGTTAGAATCGACACAAATTACATTGTGTATCTTTCTTTCGCCATAATTATAAGTTAAAGTTCCTATAATCGCCGGTGTGTTTTTAGGATCATACAAATATTCCATACATTCATTATATGATGAGAATTCTGCGCCTACTCCTGTAAAAGCGTGATATTGTTGGTTGGGGTATTCGGCTGATACCAGCATACTAGCCAGCATTATCCATATTATGTCCATTACGGTCTCCCATAAAGTATTTAGCGAAAGCAGTCCGTTTGTTTCTACCTATCGACTAGGTTGTTGCTTTTGTGATCATTTCGGCAGTAACTACGCCTGCTTCCATTAGAATACTTCTATTTTCTAAGTGAGCATCTTTAACTGCATTTTTATTTTGTGCATTGTAAGGAACAGCATGTTTTGCTTCTACGAGTGCATCACATAATGTAGTATGTTCTCTAAATTTAAAATCGCCAAGAACACGTCCGAATTTACCTTTTGCATCGTATTTGTGTGTCATCAACACTTGTCTACTACCGACTGGCAAAGCTGCCTGAACATATTCTTTTGCAAGATTACCGAATATTTTTTCTACTTTGTCGCTTGTTCTTGATTCCGGTGTATCAATACCATAAAGCCTTACTCTTTCTCCAAAAAGCCAAACTCCAAATCCTAAATCAATATCTATGTCAACAGTATCACCGTCAACGACTTTAATTATTTTGCAACCATATTCGTACATTGCCCTCTCCCTTATGTATTAGTTTGCTGGTGCTGGTTTCTTTCCGAAGATTCTATCGTACCCCGGATCTTCGTCATATGCTCCTGCCCATTTGTTTTCTGTAAACTCTGCAAAGTCAATCAAATCTTCGATGTCTGCATAGTTTTCAGATATCCATTGTTCGTGTTCTTTAAGTTTAGCCTTCATATCACTTATGTCACGAGCCATGTTGACCTCATCTTCCACTGCCATCTTGCTTGTGAGTTCGCTTACTTGTCCTTTAAGTGTTTCTATTGTTTGTGCTTGTTGTGCAGTCCACCATACAAATGCGCTTACCTGCATAACGATTGCAACAACTACACCTATTCCAAATTTCATATTCATTCTACTACCTCATTAAACTATTTAGTTAAATGCCCATAAAAAAAGGCCTACCGAAGTAGACCTTTTAGTTTAAAAATGTGTATTGTTTAGAAGTTGAATGAAGCGCCTACACCAATTGTGTCGTCTTCTGCTTCTAGATCATATGCACCTTCTGCATATAATGTTAAGCCACCTGCTACTTCACGTGAGTAACCTAAGCCAATGTTTTCAGCCATATCATCTTCGTCACCGTTGATGAAACCTGTTATACCCATTGTGCTTAATGACAACTCATATGCCATGTGCTCGTCTGCATATGTAATAATTGTGTTTGCTGATGCTACACCTAAGTCTGCACCTAGTTCAGCTGCGTATGTGTTTACATCTGTTGTTTCGTTCATGTCTACAACACCTGTTACACTTAGACCAGCGCCTAATTCTGTGCCGTATGAAAACTGAATGTTTTCAATATCAGTTGCATCTGTTGACATATCTAGTACACCAATCATTACACTTGCTCCGCCCCATGACGCCATTACGCTATCGTGGTCTGCTGGATCTGCTAGTGTGTCATCGCCTACTATTTCTAGTCCGCCACCTGGGAACAAGTCACCTTGATCACCAACTGATACAGTTGCTCCGCCGACTTGTACACCTAAAGCATACTCGTCAACTACTAGTGTTGAACTGTCATTAATTTCTAAGCCAATGTTACCAAATGCAACACCAGTTCTTGCTAGACCTAGGCCTAGTGTAGTTGTGTTAACTACATCACCTGCTGCATTTTCAGTGACTTCCATTTTGATAGAACCGTTTAGATCCGCTGCTGACACTGCGCCAGCAAATGTAAATGCTGCTAATGCAGTCATAAATACGTTACGCATAATATATTTCCTTTTTATTTGTTATGTGTATTACGAAAGGACAAGCGTCGAACTTGTCCTTTCTACATTGTAATTATACAACCTATGTTTAGTATGAGCAACCAAATAGAGTAATAAATGCTGCAACTGCATAATAAAGTTACTTTATATGGCTATTTTGCAACACCTCTTTTAATCATAGGTTTGATTGCATCTTCTGCTTGTTTCCTAGTCCAATTAAATTTTTTCATTGCATCTTTATAGAGTTGTTCTTCTGTTTTAGCAGCTCTAATTAAACCAACTAAAAATTTATCTATTTCAATCCAATTCATATTATTCCTTAGTTGGAGGCATTCTGTTGCCCGGGGCCTCCGTAACCGCGAACTGCCCTTAGGCTGCTTCTAAGACTCCGTCGAAGTCAAAAGAAAGTTCAGGTTTGAAATTGTCATTTGCAATTATCATTTTTCTTGCGTTACGTAGCTTGCGCACGATTAACTCCACTTCATTTTCACACCTGTCGATCCTATTTCTGCCCCATAAAAAACACACTTGTCTAAATGTGCTTATGGTGGAGCAGTGCGGTACCGCCCCGCAGTCCAGTATGTGTCCACGTTGCTTCAACGCTAACAGTTTATTTATACAGCCTTTTTTTGATGATGTCAACCACTCTTTTAGATAGAACTACTTCATAATGATTACGATCAATATAATCATATTCAATATCGTTTCTACACATCATTGATTGTTTAGTAACTATGCCGTCATTCTTTCCAGCAAGCCACGGAACATCACCTGTAGTTGTTACTATCTGCATCCAAGGTATTGTGATAGGTATAAGTCTACTGTATCGAATAAAGTCACTTGAAGGTTTAATATCTCTAAATAACTGATATGTAGGATTTAACATTGATCCCCATGTAGCAATCTCACTTCCATTAAACGGTGTTGCCAAACTTACAACACCGTTTATGTTAAAACGTTCTTGTAAATAAGTTGCATATACTCCGCCGAGGCTATGTGCTACAATAACATATGTATCTTTTTTATCTAGAGTGTTGCACATATTCTCTAGATTTACAATAGCCTTATCTTCTTTTTCGTAGTTTAAAAAAATAGGGTTTTTTATTTTGATTTTTTGTTGTATGTAAGCAAAACTTCTTTCACTGGCAGTTGCGCCATGTATGAATATGGTCTTCATATCTGTTTCTTAAGAAGTTTTGTTTTTAAATCAAGACTTGATTTTATATCATCTGCTAGTTCTTTTGCTTCAGGATCACGCCACTTATCCATTACTCGTTTAGTAATGACTCTGTTAGTTGCTACACCACTTACGTTGCCTGCTGATACCTGCGCAGGGTTGTAGTGAGGAAATTCTGCATAGAATTCCCTAATCTTTTTACGCACTGCTTGCGTTTTTTGTACTATAGTCTCTGCTTCATAATCTTCCATAAAGATATTTATGTATTATGATAAGCATTCCATGCTTTAATTCTGTCAGCCCTTGTATAACCTCTATCTAAGTGCCACGGATCGTTGTTTAGTTTAGCAGCTATATCCTCTGCTGCTTCTGGTGTACGACAGATTGTAACAACATCTCCACGCTTGCCGCCTGTCTTTACTTTCCAAATTGCTTCGCCTTTGACATTTTGATCTTCATATACTTTGTGATCATTATTCATTATTTTTGTCCTTGATTATTTTTGTTTTTCGCTTGTGATTCTTTTTAAATCTTTGCAATTTATTGTAAGCAACATGATTATGTTCATGATGCTTCAATTGCGGCCATTCTTCAATTTTTTTGACAATAGAATCAAAGATTTCTTTGTGTCTATTGTCTGAAGGATTACTTTTGGACATTACGTTCCCATCTGTAAAACTTATGTCTACCGATAGTACCAGTAAGAGTAAAATGTCTTGCCCATCTAGGGTTCACATAATCTGCATGATAATGTGTAGCACCTTCTGTAATACCAGCAAAGTCTCCGAACACTGTCATATTAAACGCTAATGATTTAGCATTGTTCCAAGCATCTTGGTCAGTAGGCCAATCACTTTTTCCATCACAATACCAAGAGAACTGGCATTTATTACGTATCATTGAGCCGTCTGCATGTTTTTTGCCTTGACGTACTACACCGCATATTGTGTTAGGATATCTGTGATCAGCAACTCTGTTTAGCACTACGTCTGCTACGGCTGCTTGGTCTGCTCTACTCGAGCCGCGAGTTTCATAGTAAATATTTTGTGCCAAACAATAAAGTTGTGGTCTTTGTTTTTCGTTAAAAAAAGTTTCGCCTGTTACTGTAGTTGCGCTGATTTGAGTTGCTGCTAAAATAGCAAGTACAAGTCGTTTCATTTCTACCTCATTGAATTAGATTGTTATCGTTGTCTTCGTTGTCGTCTTCTTCATTATGCTTGAGATATTCGAATAAAGTTAAATCTAGTAATTCGTCTAAATCAAGGTCAGTTCGATCTTCTGATAAAGTTACTTCTTGTTGGCAGTCTAAGTCATCAAGTGTAAAATGTTCATCTTCATCTACACCTAACAATAAATTTAATTTGTCTTCGGTTAGCGTTTCGTTCCTATGTTTTGCTTCCCAAATAAATGCAACCACGAGGAGCGAGAGTAAACATTCTTCCTCCCACGCCTCGTGGTCGGCAGCATACGATAGCACATATTCACGGACACTGTCATAAGCAATAGTCCGATCAGCAATGCTTTTTAAGTATTCTACTGCATCTGTTGTCATTTACATATTGTTCTTGCGTTCTTGGATTTCTTTGCGGCGTTCTTTTGTAAGTTTGCCAAGGTCACCAAGTGCTGAACGAGCACGAGTTGCTGCTGCTTTTACGTTCTTTGTTTCCCATGATTCATGTTCTTTTAAATATGCGTTAAAAGCTTGAACAATTTGTTCGTGTTGTGTTAAATCACCCATAGCTATTCTCCTTCTATCGAGCTAGTTATATTATACGTTATAAAGTTAAGTTTGTCAACCTATAGTTTTAATCCTGATGTGCTTTCGACATATTGTTTTGCCATTTCACTCTCAGTTTTATGCACAAATACTATTGCACTTTTGTTTAATGCTAGTTTAGCATCTTGTGCAATAGTAAATGCGAAGGGCGCAAGGCCCATTCCTTGTTGTGATGCTATCAGTGCCAACGGCTTTGATACTGTCACTGTGTTATTATCTTCTTCAACAAAACGGGCAACAATTTCGTCGCCGCCCGTTGTTTTTAGTGTCACTGTATCGTTTACCTTATAAGGTGCTTCGATTATCATAATGTGTATCCTGTTCCTGTATAGCCTGTGTTTTCGATATATTGTACAAATTGTTCGTAGCCGCCAACTTTATTGCCACTTACTACAATTTGTGGAAACGTTCTTGCTTCTGGAAATTCTGCAAGCACTGCTTCTCGTGTAAAGTCTTTACCTAGTTCTAAATATTCAAACTGGTAATTGTATTTTTCGCATAACATTTTTGCTTTTGTGCATGATGGACATGCTGGTTTACCCCAAATTTGTATCATAATGAAAATCCTTTAAATGTGTCGTTCGACACATCCTGTTTCGTGCCGCCGATTACATAACTAGTTATCTCTGTTTCTTGAGGAGCAACCTGTACATCAGCACCTGAAATCCATTTTTGTGTCCACGGCAACGGATTAGATTGTGGCACTTTGTATGGTGATTTTAAGTTTACATTTGACATTCTACGGGCACAAATCCATTCAATATAATCACTTAATAGTTCTGTGTTTAGTCCAATCATTGAACCATCTTTAAACAAATAGTCAGCCCATGCTTTTTCTTGATCAACAGCATCAACAAACATTTGAATACATTCTTGTTCTGTTTCTTCTGCAATCTTTGCAAAGTCTGGATCATCTGTTTTAAGAATCTTTAGTAGCATCTGTGTAGATGCAAGATGTAAGTTTTCATCGCGGGCAATTAATTTAATAATCTTAGCATTACCTTCCATCTTCTTTAGTTCGGCAAATGCCCAACTACATGCAAAGCTTACATAGAAGCGAACACCTTCTAAGATGTTTACGCTCATTAGTGTAAGCCATAGCAATTTCTTTAGCTCGTACAAGTTTACGGTTACATTACGTGCTTCTCGATTGCTTGTAACTTGATGTGTACCTTCACCTAACAAGTTGTACCACATGCTCATCTCAATCAAGTTATCGTAATACTTTGAAATATCACCTGCGCAATCAACAATCTCTTGTATGTCCATTAACTCATCAAATACTTTGCTTGGATTGCTGTAAACATTACGAATAATATGTGTGTACGAACGGCTATGAATAGTCTCTGAGAATGTCCATGTTTGAATCCAGTTCTCAATCTCTGGTAAGCTCACAATAGGAGCAAATGCTTCTACTGGTGCTCTGCCTTGTACTGAGTCTAGCAAGATCTGACGCTTTAGATTTGCTGTAAAGATATGACGCTCGTGTTCTGTCAAACTCTTAAAGTCTTTTGCATCTTTATAGATATCAATCTCTTCTGGACGCCAGAAGAACCCTAACTGCTTATCAGTTAGACTATCAAAAGTTTTATACTTTAGTGTGTCATAACGCTGGATTGTTGGACCACCTGTTGGATCCAAGAATGCCGTAACTTGTGTATGATCGGCACGGTTGCTAGTGTCAAATACGCTCATGTTCATCCTTCTCTATGTGTATGTAAGTATAACAGTATTATATCTATTTGTCAATTAAATTGTGCAGCCTTCGCAATCTTCTTCGTCAACTTCACTAGGTGCAAGTTCTTGCTCCATAAGTTTGTTCACATCAAGTTCGCCTTGTCCGTCAAATGTATTGAAATAGTACAGTTGCTTACCACCGTATTTATAAAACATAAGTAGATGCTGTAGCATAGTACTAAGTGGAATCTTTTCGTCTCCGTAGTGTACTGGATTGTAACTTGTGTTTACACTGATACCTTGATCGATATACTTTTGTAACACTGCCATAATCTTTAAGTAACCTTCTGGTGACTCTTGATCCCATAGTAGATCATACTTGTTTTTAAGACGCTTATACTCTGGTACAACCTGTTTAAGTACACCGTGCTTTGACTGCTTCACACTAATTAAACTGCGTGGAGGCTCAATGCCATTTGTTGCATTAGCAATCTGTGCTGATGTCTCACTTGGCATTAGTGCCATTAGTGTTGAGTTACGGATGCCTGTTGCTTTTAGTTGCTCACGTAGTCCTTTCCAATCCATACGTTCTACATGTGGAACTAGTTCGTCAACATCTTTCTTGTATGTTTGGTTAGGTGTAATACCATGTCCGTATTTTGTTTCCATGTTGCCGCTCGGAGCGCCAAATTCTGCTGCTAGGTCTGCACTTGCTTTAATTAGGTAGTAACTCCATGCTTCGGCATATTCGTCTATCATCTCTAATCCTGCTGTGTCAATATTCTGATAGTTCATATCATGCTTTGCTAACCAGTATGCAAAATTAATAATGCCAACGCCTAAAGGACGGCGCTTCTCTGTAGATAACTGCGCTGCTAGAATAGGATAGTTTTGATAGCTCAGCAGTGCATCAAGTCCACGCACTGCTAGACGACACACCTTTTCAAAATCACCTGGATCTTTGATGTTGCCCCAGTTAATTGCGCTAAGTGTACATAGACTAATTTCACCTTCTGGGTCGTTTAAATCGTTAAGTGGCTTTGTAGGTAAGTCAATTTCTGCACACAAGTTTGACTGACGAATGGGTGCAACCTCAGGAAGGAATGAACCATGCTCGTTTGCATTGTCTACGTTCTGTAAATAAATGCGGCCTGTGTTCTTACGCTCTTCCATAAATGAACTAAACAAGTCAATTGCTTTTACTACTTTTTTGCGTATTTTTGTATTACGTTCTGCTGTTTCATACAGTTGTCTAAACAAATCTTGATCAGCAAAGAAACTATCATACAATCCTGGTACATCGCTAGGCGAGAAAAGAGTTATATCACCGCCCTGTATAAGTCTTTCATACATTAATTTGTTAAACTGCACACCGTAGTCCATATGACGTACACGGTTGTCTTCTGTGCCTTTGTTGTTTTTTAGCACTAACATTTCTTCTGCTTCTAAGTGCCATACTGGATAATAAATAGTTGCTGCGCCGCCACGTACACCACCTTGGCTACATGATTTAACTGCTGCTTGGAACATCTTATAAAAAGGAATAATGCCTGTATGATAAGCATCGCCTTTGCGTATTTGAGAACCAATTGCACGGATGTTTCCGCCGCCGATACCAATGCCTGCCTTCTGGCTTACATAGTTGACAATAGATGCACTAGTTGCGTTGATACTAGCCAAACTATCGTCAGACTCAATAAGAACGCAAGAACTGAACTGACGCTGAGGCGTACGAACGCCGGCCATAACGGGCGTAGGTAGGCTAATATCGTGTAAACTAATAGCGTCATAATATTCTTTGACCCATCGTAGTCTCTCCTCTTTTGGATAATTTTTAAATAATGTTGCTGCAATAAGAACATAACACATCTGAGGTGTTTCAAATATTTCACCGCTAACTCTATTCTGACAAAGGTACTTGCCTCTTAGTTGCTCCATTGCTACATAAGTTAAATCAGTATCACGATCATGTTTTATAAAGTTATTAATCTTATGCCACTCGTCGTTGTCGTAGTCGTCAAGTAGTTCTGTATCATAGAAACCGTTGTTAATATTTTTTTCAACTAATTCACGTACTGTGCAAGGGTCATAAGATCCGTACACTTCTTTACGCAATGCATAATTGATAAGTCTGCCACCAACATACTGGTAGTTAGGAGTTTCTTCCGAAATAAGATCAGCTGCTGCTTTAATTAGAGTTTCTTGAATCTCTTTTGTTGTCATACCGTTAAAAAATTGAATTTGACTTTTTAATTCTACTTCGCTAGGGCTAACTCCTGTAATATTATCACAGGCATAAAAAACAACTTTATGTAGTTTTTCAATATCTAATGGCTCACGGCGTCCATCTCTTTTCGTTACTTGAATCATCCTCGGTTCCTTGTTAAAAATATACTTAGTGAATTTGGGGCATTTCATGACGCATAACGAACTCCAGCCCTAGTGGTAGTTCTGTTGCCGGTATTACTTCATCATAGTTGTATCCTATACATTGATTGTCAACAAAAAGTAAAAAATATGTTCTAGACTGTTTGTTGTCGTGTACTATGTTTATCTCAAATTTAACCCCTATAAACCGATCACATAACTGTAAGGTGTAGCATATTGCAAGTATTTTCACATACTCACAATAAATATTTTCTTTTAATATTTCCCAAGGCGTTGGCCAATTATCTGGATCATACGGATCAGTTGTAAGATTAACAATTGGAGCCTGACTATAGAACTTTACTGTATCCTCAAGAGGATTTTCTGCTGTTTCTAAATAGGTACGGAAGTCTCGCCAAAGAAATAGGCGTTCATCGTATGAGTTGTTAAACATTTTACCTTGCTGTTTTTAATCTATAATGAAACTCTGATTGATCGTTTATAGTTAAGTTTAACACAGATATACCCAAACTGTCAACCACTCCGTCTAGATTTTCATCAAAAGATTCTGATCCAAACACAAGATTTTCTTCGTAAAGGCTGTCACCTACATAATCATACTCATCACTTACTGATCTTATGTTGTTGCTAGGATTACTTACTACTGTAATAACACCTTTTCTAAATGCATTAACTGTAAAGCTCTTATAGGTGTATTCAATTTCTATACATTTTGTTTCATCTGCAGGTATTTTAAACATTACCGATGGTGATGTTGATTGTGTAAGATTTAGTTCTTGTAGATATCTTACAGTATCAAAACCTGGTCCTTTTATTTCTGGAATATATGCAATATTAGATAGATAATTTTGATCTGCTGAAAGTTGTGGAGTTCTGTTAAAATAATCATTATCACTACCGTTAGCAAAGGCTTCTGTACCAAATTCGATTACTGGCCATTGAGGATTATTTTTTTGTATTACACCTGCTGTCCATTGATATCCTACATCTATAAAACTATTACTTTGAGAAATATTGTACTCACCGTACTTAATATAGATAGCCTGTCTGTCTATATTTTTAAATCTACAGTTGTTTACTTTTGTAGAGCGTGGTCCTGTTGTTGCAGCAGTTGCACCTAAAAGTTGGTTAGTACCAAATGCAATTCCATTATAGTGTGTTTCAAATGAGCACTCTGACAATCTATTATCTTCGATGTCGTTATCACTATACACTCCAACACTCAGTCCTTCAAACTTGATATTTTGAAATGTATTATTTTTTCCAACGCCGGCTGTGGTAACCATTGTCATTTTAATACCATAGTTTGTGTTGTCGAGTGTTGAACCGTTAGTCCATGTACCTCTAATTTTTATATTTCTAAATTCACTATCTCTTACACTGTTTAGTAAGAACCCTCCTGCACTACCTGCAACATCAATAGTCATATCACTTATGTGTATGTTACGAGATTGATTTGTTTCAGTAACTGCTGAACTATTAACATACGCAGCAAGATCAGTTGCATTTAATTGGTTAATTAACGGGATATCAACATCACTTACAGTTCTAAACACAGGTCCTGGTGTAGTTTTAGTTAACACTGTATTATCAATACCTGATCCAACTATGTTTACAAATGAAGGCAATACAATAGTTCTACTGACAACATAATTTCCAGGTAGCATCTGTAAGATAACTCTGTTGCTGTTATTTAAAGGATCGTTTGGGTTCATATACAATTGTGTAATTGCACGTTGTATTTGATCTGTCTGATCACTGCCGTCGCCTAATGCATTAAATGATGTAATGCTAACAATATCATCTAGTCTATCCTGTAGACTACGCTGTATTGGTGTAAGGCCGGGTCCTGTTTGAATACTGTCATTTGTACTCTTATATTCATATGACTTTGCAAAAGCAAGAATGTTATCTTTTTCAGTAAGAAGTTTAGTATTTCCAACAAACGGTGCTCCTTCGGCAACACTACCGTTACCTATAAACATCTCTTGTGTGTCTACTGCCCAGGCAAGTTCACCGCCTGCTAATTGTGGTAATCCGGATCCTTCGTTCTTACGCCCTCTGCGTATTTGAATCCTCGAAATGGAAACAACAGCCATATACTACTCCTAATTTGTAGTAGTATTTATCCGTGTTTCTCATAATACTGACGGCACCTATTCCACCATTCTTGTTCCCATTCAGCAAACTCATCTGGCCATAGGTCAAACTGTTGATACTCTAAGCCTCGACTGCACATAAAGATATGTCCTTCACGTATGTCTGTGCCATGTACCTCGTTATGTGCAATAGCATAGGCAGTAAGTTGTAGATAGTAGTCTTCAACCCACTCAGGCTTCTTAGGCTTATTGGTTTGCTTAAAATCAAGGATTGACGGATTGCCTTTATATTGTCCTACTAGATCAGTTGTACCAGCATAGATACCAGGAACGTAGAGCGGAACTTCGCTTCCCCATATTTCATCTACATGTACCATTGCTTCGTCGCGGATAATACAAGCCATCTTATAGGCTTGTTGTGCGTAAGGGTTGCTACCTGCTGACTCTGTCCATACACCATTGTCTACATAATCCTCAAGATACTTGTGCATACGTGTACCTACGCCTGCTGCTTCAGTTGTAATTTCTTGTGCTTTCTTTTCACCTACTCTACGGCGCCATTCAATAAGATGTGTCATATCTTTTGTGCTGCTAAGGATAGTTGTAACACTTGCTACAGGAGCGCCACCGGGTGCTGCGTAACGGCGCTTGCCATCTACTTCTACACGTTTTAGTTTTGCATATTCGTACTTAGGTTTTATTAATGTCATATGTTATTATAACATAATATATTATATTGTCAAATTAAATCGTTAGCACGTTTAGCCATACTTGCTACTGTATCGTCGCTATCGCCGCCATCTGTTGGTGATAGATCGTCAACTTCGCTTGACTTTAGTTGTATCTTGTCTTTGTCAAAGTTTTTAACTAATTCTTTAAGTCTAGGGTCTGCATCGTATGCAGCCTTAAACACATCAAAAGTAAACTCGCCGTGCCCCATTTTGCGCATCAGCGAGTCTAATTTATCCATTGATAAGTTATATTTCTTACGACTTTTTAAGTGATCCAGTATTTGGAACAGCTCGTTAGTATCAATAGCTTCGTTTACTTTTTTTTTGAGCGCTCTACTGACTCACGCTTTTCACGACCCATATCTAAGTCGCCGCCTGCTGCTGATGCGTCTGCATCAAAGTCATCGCCTTCAAGATCACCTAAGTCAGTGTCCATGTCCATGTCAGTTGTTGGTTCCATGGCGTCCATGTCATCACCGCCCATCATGTCTGCGTCCATACCGCCGCCTTCGCCAGTTAGGATGCCTACGCCACTTGTTAGTGCTCCGCGGGTGCTTTCCATTGCTGCATACATTGCTTCCAATGCAGGTTTAACTGTATTAACAAATGATTCACTTTGCTCACTACCCATTTCATCACGGATAGCATCTGCAAGATCTAACATTGACTCAGTTTGCATTTCAGCTGTGTCTTCCATCCAACCTGTAACTTTGTCTACCATGTCTTTACCAGCCATAACAATCTCTGCTGAGTCTTCTGCACCTTCAGTAATTGCTGAACCAGATTCATGTCTTTCTTTAATTTCAGCATTTAATACATCAAGAAACATTTTGTTCTTTGCATACTCTGATGTTTGTACTTTATCAAAACTTTCATTAGTTTCAACTTGACTTAACTTTGTGCGTAGTTTATTACGAGCATCTTCAAGTTGCTCAAATGTAAATTTCTCAAGGTTAATTTTTTTACCAAATGTTTTTGCTAGTGACTCGTTTAACTTTTCTGAAGTTAATGGTCTAGTAAATTCGTTAATGTTCATTGCTAATTCCTATTAGATCGTTACATGTATTTATCATTGATAAATGAAATCTTCTATTTGATCAGAGTAATATTTTGCTTTATCCAGGCTCTGACTCAGTCTTGCTTTGCGTGATTCTTTACGTATTTTATCTTTTGTGTTTTTAATTGTTTCTTTATATGTAATTACGTCATTATAATGTTTAAGAAACTTTTTATCTAATTTTACTATATCGTCTATTGCCGGCTTGCCTTCAACAAGAGTTTTTGCAATAGCAAGAGCGGACTTCTTATAATGTGTAAATGCAACAGCTGAGTTTGTTTTACAGTCAAAAATTCTATACATACCTTTTGAGTTTCTAATGATATAATTCTTAAGACGTATACTGTTTCCTTTGACTACAGGCACTGCTGAATCCTCAAGGCCAATTGCTATTATTTCTTCTAAATCTTCTATTAATTTATAAGTGTTCATAGACATACTTATCCTAAGAGGTTGTTTTAACAATGTCTCCTGGTCTTATTAGTTTTGCAGGATCTTTCTTCTTCTCTCCAGGCTTTGAAGGTTTGTTTAATGTTACATTGCCCTCGTCGTCTTTAGATAAAGCACTAGGATTCTTTTTAAGATCAATAGTAGTTTTACGACCGTCGCCATGATCAACTTCTGCACTGCGTCCAGGTTGTACCTTAGTAATCTTTGCCGGCTGCTGTTCAAGTATTTCTCTTATTTTCATATCCTTGATCTCCTTTTGCTCTTTTTGTGTCTAGATTTATTTGCTTGACGTGTCCTAATACTTGCAGGGTTTGCAGACTTTGTACGTCTAGTCTTTACTGACATTGACGCAGACTTCTTAGCCTTTGTTCGCTTTAATGTAGTTGCTGCTTTTACGTTAGTAGGTGCAGAGCATGTTGATGCTTTAGCAACCACACGTCCTTTACGACTGCCCGTAGTGCAACGATATTTACGTGTAGTCTTATTTCCACTCTTGGCAAAAGTAGGAACTGCTCCTTCTATCAACTCTCTTAAAAACATTATCTTTTCTTATTCATTGATTGCACTCTACGACTTGCAACATTTGTTCTTTTAGTTCTTTTAGATTTACGAGATATTCTTTTACCTAAACGTGCTTTTGTCTTTTTAAGTGTCATACGCTTTTTCATATCAGGCGGCGCAAAACATTGAGCAATCTTACTTACTACACGACCCTTGCGTTTGCCGCCAGAACAACGATATTTGCGCACAACCTTTTTGCCGGAGCGAGCCCATACCTGTGTTTCTTCTAATTCTATAGTAAATAGATCTCTTAATAACATATAGTTATTTAGCGGATTTAGCCTTGCATTAATATAACTACGATAGTTGAAAGTAACCCTGCAATGATAGTTCCTGACGCACCGATTAGTACTTTGACTAAACTTTGATTGCCATCCTTAATATCATTATGGATTTCATTAATTTTTGTTTCTACATCTGACAGTCTGCTTGACAGATTAGAATATCTAATTGCACATAGATCAACGTGAGCCTCGAGGCTCTCTTTCTCTAGTTTCGTGGTTGACGCTGGATCGGACATCACACACTCCCTCTATAATAAATTGTTAAAAGTATTTAACCAATTACTCGCTAAGGTTATCTGCTACTGTTACAAATACCGTGTTTGTACGACTCTTGCTTGTAGTTTCAAACATAGATTCTTTTAATTTAACTGTTTCGTCTAGGTTTGATATAACAGGTATCATATCAAAGTCATTAACTAACATCGGAATATCTATTGCAGACTCAAAGTCAGTTTCAAACATAAACTCCCAAACTTTTTGTTCACCTTTATAACTTGTGCCAAAGCCGTGTCCTTTAGTTAGTTGTTGTACTGTACCTTGTGGACTAGATAAAGGTGTAATGTTCACTCTTAACCCTATAGTTCCGACTACTGTCATAAAATTTTGTTGTTGGTGCCAGGCTGGATCAGACTTATTAAATCTAGCTTTAGATTCAGTAATGTCTACAAGTGTTTTCATTAGGAGTTTCATACTGTACTTATAGTCACTAAAAAAGCGCCACTAAAAAAGTGACGCTTTCTGTTATACCTATTAGGTTATAATATTATGAGTTAGCAATACTGTAGAAACTTGTGATTTCTGTAGTTGTTACTGCTTCACCTAGTACGTGTGTTACGCGAGCGTCTACTGTTGCTACGTCTAATGCGTGTCCGTCACCGATGATGATTGCAGTTGTGCCGCTTGCACCGATTTCGATGAATGCGCCAGTTGTACCAAACTCTTGTGCTAGTGCTTCAGCTGTTCCGCCGATGCCTGCTGTTAGTGCAGTTGTTGGAACCATTTTGAATGCTTTAAGCTGCATTGAGCCGTATAGTGTACCTAGTGCATGGCCTGTGCCGTTTACTCTTGTGAATTCTGCCATTTTCTTCTCCTAATTTCTCTAATGGCAAGTTCATACTCTTGAACTTGTTATGATAATATTTATCACTTTTAAAGAAAAATTAACTACTTATTGCGTTTTTGCGCTCTCGAACGAAGCACTTGTAGTTGATTTATAAAGCCCGGACCGCCTTGTACGATGTCATCTACCATTTGTATAATAGGCGCATATGCTTTTACCATAGGAGCACTAATGCTTCTACCATCTTTAACATGTTCGATAAACTGTTTAGTCATTGCAAGATTATTGGCACCAACTAAGTATCTATAAAGTGCTAATGCATCTGGAGTTGTAACAACATCAGGCTGACTTATCTGTGGTTCAGTATCAACTGCATAGTAAGTTTCACTCTTAGTAATTACAACCCAACGTTCAAAGTCGTCAATAATGTCCGAACTGCGTAGTTTTGCTCTTACTGCAAACAATAATTTAGTTGCTACTAGATTTCTATCTTTAAGTTGTAATGTATCCCAACTGGCTAAACTACGTCTAACACTCTTATATTCAGGATTAGTAATCTTTAATCCTTGCTCAATTCTAAATAAAAGGTTGTCTACCTTCCTCGGTGCTGTCTTTGCTAGATCAATTATGTAACGGTTAAAATCTCGTAAAGGAAGTTTTGTTTCATCTTTCATCTTCAATGCTGATTTAGGATCTTTTAGTTTTGTATGTCCGTTTGCACTTAAAATTAAATGTAGATAGTTATACAAATCTGTACCATTACCTCTGTATAATCTATAGTCTTCAAAACCACTTGTTTGTTTTGAATATGCTCTAACCCAAGGAAGGAATTCTTTTGTAGTACGCATCAATTCTATTGCAAGCACAATTAAATAGATACGCTCACGGCAATCTGTATAAGATAAGTTTCTTACATTACGTTCGTTACGTGTAAAACGAGCTTCGTTTAAATCTTTAATGAAAGAAAACTTTGGTTCGGTAAGAGTGACATCGTGCCCGCCTTCCATTGCAGCCCATTCTATTGCCGTGTATTTTTCCAATTTACTTGCCTAATTTCATAAGCATATTAAAACGATTTTTGTCCATTGGCGGTTCATGGTCTTTTGACTTTTTATTAAAAGCAACACCGTCGTCATCAGTTCCTTTATTTCTAATACGAGTGTTGTGAACCATTTCGTCATATACATCATTAATTGATTTAAATTCATTTACACCAGGACCCATATTGTTTAACAATTGAGCTAAGCGAGATAACTGAACATAAGTACCATCGTCCATTTTGATTTGTCCTGAATCAACTCTGTCTATTACAGACTTTAACTTATGAGCGTGACGACTTGCTTTCCTTGCAAGTTGTGAAAGTTCAAAGTTACTGTCTACATCTCTTTCGGTAATCTCATTGATTTTCATTTTACTTCCTTATTTGATGTTGTATTTATTAACGAACAAGCACACTTGTAAGATTTACAATACGTGATAGTTGTTTAGATGCTAACGATTCAGGTATTTCTTTACCTGATTTTGCCATTGTATCTTTGAAAGGACCAACTAGTGCATCGTAGTTAGAATCACCTTTTAATTTTGCTAACATACTTTCTACTGTATGTGTATCGGCTTCCTTAGCACCCTTACCTAATAGTATCTCTGCAATTTCGTCCCAGTTATCAGCAACAACAGCATCTCCATTGTTCGGATCAACTATACCTTTGTTTGGACTAAATTTGTATCCTCTACCTCTTGCAAGACTAGAAAGTAGTACAGCTCTGTCAGCACCTGTGTAATTTTCAGTGCCGCCACGCTTGGCGCCACGCTGTAGATCAGGATTGTCTGTAAGCATAAAGTCTGTTTGTACAAAACCGTTTTCAGGATTACCTTTTATAGGTGTGCGAAAGTGTATCTGTAACCCGGCATCTTTAATCCAACCTGCTTCGAATGTTCTGCCCTTGTTCATAATCTCTAAATCAGGGATACCTTGCTTTTGACACCACGCACTAAGTTTTGCAATTATTTCTTCTTTAGGTAACTCTCTAGTATCAGTATTAAGATCTAAGTCACCTGATGAATTCTTTTCAAATGTTCCATCTGGATGTGTTTTTGTACCGGTTGTTCCTAAGAATTCTTTTGGAGTAAACTTAAAGCCAAAGGTTTTATTAAGCCAATCAATAGTAGGCTGTACATCTGCTGTAGCAATTCGTGATGCAATAAGTTCCTTTTCGGGTTCAGTCTTAAATACGTTGCCACCTTCTTTAATTATTTCCATTTGCGTCCTCGAGACTCAATTACTTTTTGCATGTAACGGCGAAACTTCTTTGGATCACCTGAGCGTATACTATTAAGAAATCTACGCTCTAAATCTAATGCTGTATCAGCATCATATGTATCATGTATTTTAGACAATAAATTTATAGAACTCTCTATAATATTATTGGCCGCCGAATCTATAGAATGATCGCCATTGCGGCGACCATGTACATTATTCAGTTCTTCAAGTATGCTTCTAGTCTTTTTCTTCATGTTAATATTTAGTGTATTTTCTGCTTAATTTAAATTACGTTTGATTGTGTCCACTTGAGTTTATTCAAGTTATTAACATTTATCCATTCTTCAAACAAAACTGTTTCTTGTTGATGCGCTTCGATTTCACTAGGTTTATCCCAATAAGGAATATCTTTCTCATTAGTTTGAGTAAGTGTACCATGTTCATATTGTTTCATGTGAATCAATTCATGTGCAAGTGTAATGCAAAAATCACGCAAAGGTAAATCACGCTGAATATCTATTTCATACTCGTTGTCGTCAGCTTGAATTATACCGCCCAGCGAGTCGCGATTGGTTCTGCTTATTGCTACATCAATATCTGGAAATACATTATACTTGCGACAAACAAATGTCGCTAGATCAAAAGTATAATTACGTTGACCTTTGCTACCGCCGCTCACTGTAATCATCGTTGCACCTCTTGTTAATGTCTATATAGTATAGCACCATTAACAAGAGTTGTCAACTTTTTTTTAGAATCCTTGATGCGTTACTGGTTTCTTAATTACTTTAGGTCCAGTATCAGCAGTTTGCATTTTCCACTGATACTCTGCTCTAGAATTTTGAATAAACTGTCCACGTAGATTAGTACCACCTGCACGTTTAAGTGTGTTGCCTACGTGTTGCATCTGTTCTTTGTTTTCTTCTGTATAAGGAGCAGCATATAGTTTTGCCATCTCCTCACCATCAAGTTTAATTACTAAGTAGATCCAAGGCTTACCTACTTTAAGAGAAATCAGTGTTACATCTTCGCCTGTAGGTATATCGTACAACGGCATACCTTTGTACAGATTAGTAATGTAATACATGTAGAAGCTAGTAAACACAAATAACGGCACTAGAAAAAATGTCAATAGTTTGTGTTTACGTGATATAATAATTGCATATAAACAAAATATAATTGTTATTACGCAGAGTGCTACTCCGATCTCAGTCATGGCTGCTCTCCTTCTATTAAATTTGTGTTTCCGGGCGGGCCAGGTGAATTCTCTAGTTGTGCATTACTACCAACTGGTACTGTTAGTACATCACTAGTGAATATATTTGTTATTTCACCTTTTTCATTGACTGTAAATGCTGGCATCATTTCAATTTGTCCTTTTGTACCCATTTCAACAGTAAGAACATAATGTTCAATGTAAGGATTTACATCTGCTAAAGTCACAGTAACAGTTACAGGACTATCTGATGATGAATAGTTGTTGTATAGATGTAAATTAATAAAGTAGTCACCAGGTACAATACCTCTTACAGTAACAACCTCTCTATTACTTTTGTTTAGTACAACCTCACCATTAACAATTCTACTATCATTAGGATTACCTAAATCATCTCTATCTAAATGTAGTAAGTGATTTTCTCTTCTTCGAAACCCAACCGCATCTCTATCGTCTGGACCTCGTACCCATGTATCGACATCAACATTTATGTCCCACGGCCATTCGACTATGATCATAAATTCTGCTTTCGTAGGTATATCGTTTTTCTTGGTAATTGGATTGATCATTAACAAGGCAATTACAAATAGTACTACAAATCCTAGCAGTACATTAAACAGCAGATCTAAAAATGCTGTATTACTCGTATATCGTTTGCTTCGCATCACGCATCCTGGTTCACCAATTGTAGTTTAATTGCCAAACTACCTAGCAGTCCTGCTAGAGTCGTTAATAGTGCGGTGCTCATACCAGTTGCCATGTTGCTTATCGCATCCTTCATGGATTCGATGTTCGATGGATCTAAGTTATTAAATGTCGCTACTAGCATAAAGATAAATCCCGTGACAGTTCCGATCATACCTAGGCTCATTTTGCTGTCTGCAATGAACCAATAAGCATCAGTAGACTCTTTACCCCAATAGGTGTTGTAACCAGTTCCAAGGCTGGTAAGAAAAAAGAGTGCTAAAATACCAGAACTGATATAGGTTATATCGTTATCCCAAAAGAAAAGGTGCGCCTCGTAATAGTAAGCCACACCTAATAGCGCACATTGGATAACAAAAATTAACCACCATATCATAAATTTTCTGTTCATGCTTTATTTATATAAAATACGCACTTAATTCTACGTTGTTGGTTAAAGTTGTATTACAATCCGTTTGGTACAATAATATAATGTATCATCAAAACTAATGCGACACTTGCGCCTAGTCCTACCATCATCTTACCAAAGTCTTTTGCCACTAGTGGAAACACTGATTTGGTTTTCTTCTTACCAAAGTATGTTGCCATAGCCAACTCACGTCCTGCTAACAAGCCTACGAACACCCAAGTTGTACTCATAGGAATATCGTTCAACTCTTTGAAGAAGTACAAGCATAACCAATAGAACAAGTCAATCAATGTTGCACTACGCACATATCTTGTGTTGTGTTTCTCCAATACAATCTGTTGGATCTTGCCGCCACGTTCTTTAAACATAAAGAACAGGCCGCCTACAAACACTGCGCTGACTAGGAACATTAGGTCCAGCGGAACTTCACGTGGAAGGAACACTGCTATGTTTGCCATATCATGTGACAACCAAGTCCACCACAAGCCGCCTGTGGCTACCCACTGTGCGATGCGCCAGAACTTCTTATTACTTTCAGTAACAGGAGCAGTTTCATCATACCACCTGCCAAAGTATTTGTGTATCGCAAACCATACTACATATGCAAAGCCTGCTGCAACACCGTAGCCCATGATTGATTTCATCAGCATCTTCTCAAGCACAAAGGTACTTGCGAACACTGACAGCACTAAGAAACTTGTGCTAACTGGCACACCCATCCTTGTAAGTGCTACAAGAATAGCAGGTGCGGCTGCGTGATACCATTGTACCTCTTGCCATGGAATCTTATTAAGTCTACCGTAACTGATGTCTCCACCATTTACACTCCAGCCATACCATAATGTAGCCAATAGGACAGCAGATGCCGCAATCCATAATGTTTTGTAATTGAATCTCTCATTGTTTGATGCCATCCATGTACCGAGAGTCTGTACTGAATCGTTTGCTATAACTGCATAGGCAGCTAATAAGAAGCCGATGAGGCTCCATACTGTAAGTAGTTCCATTATTTTCTCCTTTACGCTTGACGGCTTTACCCCGTCTCTCACGATGTAATTACATTACACGGTTACTTATAAATGGTCAAGAAAAAAGACGTATAATAATTAAATTATACGCCTTTAAGGTCTGTGTATATCTAAGACACTACTTTCCTTTTGAGTCAGTACCTCTATTCCAGATTACATACAATACCCAGATAGCAATCAAGCCCATTAGGCCTTCTGCACCTAGTGTACCAAGCATGCCACTGACATTTCCAATTACGCTTGTTTCTGGAAAGAACGGAATGCTGCCTAAGCCTAATACTTCTGCAACAATCATAAGAGCAGCGATACTTACGCCTACTTCTGCAAGAGCGGCTGCCCACCCTTTTACTGTTTTAATAATATCCATGATATTCTCCTTTTCGTGCTTATATTTTATACTCATTGCACAAAAATGTCAACCTTTTTTGGACTCATGCACTAACCGCATAACGTCTTTGCAGTATTAACATGCAAAAACCGTTGATTTTGGCACCTTAATGCGCTATATTGTATATAAATAGATATGTTGCAATGCAGCATTTATTTTATACACTTGGAAAGACAAGTCCGCGGCATCAGCGGGTTACAAGCGATTGAAGGCGGCAAAGAACCGCGGTATTGCTATTCCTCAAGCATCCATAACAAAGGAGACAGAAATGTTAAAATTTTTATCGTCGTTGTTTGGATCAAAAGCCAAACTCGACAACGACTATCGATTATACGCTAAAACAGAATACGGATCAGATTGGCAGTATGCCTATGACGAACTGCGCAGAACAGGTACAGCACCTTTTATCAGAGGAGTTTACAGATGAACTTCTTAGTAGATGCAATTACATCTTGGATGTGGAGTAAGCCCTCCATATCTCATTCACAAGAATACAAATATCTTAGTGAAGCAAATGATCTTGCAGATGTTGAAAGAAGGCAACGCAAACTGCAAAGAGGCGAAGCACCATTTCAAGTAAAGGCCAATAACAATTTGAAAGGATGGGTCTAGTGACCGCAGCAGCAATACATACACCAAACACACATATACCATTTTTAAAAAGATTCGTAAAAGGATTTTTAAGATACACAGAGACAGTCGGCAGAGCAAGAGCTGCCGCTGAACTAACACGTCAAGGTTACCATGAAGAAGCCAAAAGACTAATGTTAGGAAAAGGCTTATGAACGCACAAGTCAAAGTTAATCCAGAAACAACACCAATATGGCACTTTGTAAAAGGTTTATATAAAAATATAAGAGATATACTTACGCCGAAAATGGATTATTCGGTTTACAGAGAACTTTCGAGACTGACAGACAAAGATTTGTCTGACATGGGCATTTGCCGTGGCGATATAAGACATATCGCTCGAGGTGAAGCACCACCAAGAGACGGATGGAGACACTAAGGTAAGTTACAGTTTGATTGCAAGTTTAAATATTAAAGTATAGTTTTATAAATACTCAAAGGAGTGTGCTATGAAACTAATACAACCTATCTTTATAAATCAAACTGAAACAAAAAATACTGGCTTAGGTAGTGCTAATAAAAGTTACTCGCTATCCGATGCAGTAGAAAGAATAAAGCTCGATACTGAACATAAGGTGTCGAGCTTTCTCTTATTTTTAGTACCTAATCAAAAAACTTGGGAGCCTGATTGGCTTTGGCATAACTTTGTAATGCATACTCTAAAAGACGAGTTTCCTGATACAGAATTTTACGTTGATACTTGCATGTGTAGCACCTTGCCTGATGGACATTGCTGTATACTAAAGGACAGAGAACTCAGTGAAGAAACATTACAATCGCTTGTAAGAGTAATAGAAGCAAACGGACACAAGATGGCACATTCAGATATGGGTCCTAACACTGCAATCAATGCTCGTATAGAATTTCCAGAACTAGAAATAATGAGCTACGTTAAATGGCGCAGTGTGATGTATGAAGGCTTTAGAGATACGGCTAATAGTACACCCAGTTCAATTAGATCCTATCAAGTAGAAGTAGAGGATGATGACGGATTTATTAGTATGGCTAACAAATATATCAAAAGCGATTGCAACAGTTTACTACTTAAACCTGGCATAACAAGTGTTGACATGCTACACCATTTTAGACGAACATCATATCTGCCTATTGGAGGTTATCAAGTATCGGGCGAATGGTTACCTATCAAGGATCAAGTTGCATCTATACAAGAACAATACAGAGTATATAAACGTAGTGGATATGACTTTATGGTCACATACGGTGCAAGGATGGCCAATATCCTAAAATAGTTGGTTGACATTTAATAAATAGAGTGCTATATTAATAGATGTGATATAGCCGATCACACATACACACAGGAGAATGAATATGAACGACTTTCAAAAAAACTTTGAGCAATTTGCCGACATGATGAAAAGCTCGATGCCAACTGTAAAGCCAAACAAAAACGGATATGAAATCCGTACAAAGGTCTTGGAATTTGCACAGAACAATGCTTGGCAGGATTATTATGCTAAGTGGGGACAGTTTGAAACATCTGTTAAAAAAGAACATGATGAAATCGTAACAAAAGTAGAGATGCCTACTGTGCCGGGAGCCGACGCTGTTCTTGACACTGCCCAAAAGTTTTATGAGTTTGTAAGTGGTAATAAGAAATAAATATGATTAGTAAAACATAAAAGTACATTCAAGGCATAGCCTTTAGACAAGTAATAACATTAAGCAGCCCCTAGTTATTAATTTAGCTAGGGGTTAATCGTTTTATGGAACGCCTGCTGTATTATCTACTAGTAGGATATCAAACGTACAAGTATAACGTCCGTTGTTTGACTGTGTGTGCATCCTTGCATCAATGTCTGTCTTCTCTGAGAACGATTGTGGAATAGGATATTCCAACTGATATGGTCCGCCCACACCATTAACTTCAGCAACGTGTTTGAGTTGAAAACTACCTTCACCGCCTGGACGAGCAAACAGTTTGAAACTGCCTGTTGCTGTGCCCTGTGCTGTAACATCAAGACGCATCAAATAACCTGTGAAGCCTGCGGGTATGGTATATACACTCATCAGTGTTTGTCCCAAGTCTTCAAGTATCTTTGCCACTGTGGTTCCACCTGACTGGATTAGTATTCTTTTTGTGTTTGGATCAAAACTTCCACCATTTGTAAATCGTGCTCTAAACACTCGTTTGAATGTGTTGGTTGTAGTAGCACTTGATCCTGATATGGTCACTGTTTCTACCTGTAGATTGTAGTCGCCATCCAGTCCCTGTATTTCTACTGTATCGCCATCGTGTGCTGTGCTGGTGTTTGACTCATTGTTTGGCTCTACCACGCTCACAGTCAGCACACCGTTTGCGTCAATAGTTGCCCAAGGATAAACTGTATCGTTCTCGTCCCATATGGTTCCGTTGGTGTCTTGACTCATTGACGGAACAGCACCAAACTTGTGTATCTGTCCAAAGCCTGCGGGTAGGTTGATTGAGTTGTAGATGTCTCCGCCCACAGTTCTAATCACAGGTTGCCCAACACTGTTGTAGTCCATAGCCTGAACCAAGTCGTTAGTGTTCGGCTCTGAACTGTGAACGTAGTTAGTTGAGTTTGGATTTAGATTTGGCATTTATGTTGCCCACGGTCTGCCAGGTTTTAGTCCGCCTGTATTTGCATTGTCAATTAACGGATCGTCACCATTGACTTCGTTGCCACTAGTATTATAGCGGGTAGGTAACTGTGTTGCATCTGCTGTGACATCTGCGTAGCGTCCTGGCTCTACTACATTACGAGCTGTTCTGTCTGCTTCTGCTAGAGCAAGTTTAGCATCTTGTCTTGCTCTTTTAGTTGCAAGTGTTGATATACCGTTAGCTGCCATTGTATGCTCCTGGGTCTTTTACTCTAATGTCTGCAGGATCTTTAGGTCCGTTTACTCCGCCGCCTGCGTCTGTTGTTACTGCACTTACAGGAGCAACTACTTCATTTGGGCTGTTAGCAAGTGGACCAAAACTATCATTATTCAGCATTGCTAGTATTTGTTTAAATCTATTATCAGATTGATCATTTTGATGTACATGAACATCTGCTTCAATCTCTTGTGGATCGTCAATTTGATCTAATAAGTCTAATACTTGTCGTACTATATCTGTTGCTCGCATTGTGTTACTCCTTATAGTATTTAGCCTGATAACAATTTGTCAGTTTTAAATAAATAACTACACAGTTAACTAAGGAAAGCCCATGATAGATGTCAACCCTTTCGAGGATAAAATAAACCAATTAAAAGAAGCAGGCAAATATCGAGTGTTCAACGACATTGTAAGAGAACGTGGAGACTTTCCTAAAGCAATATGGTACGGACCATATTCAATTAAAAATATTGTAAATTGGTGTTCAAATGATTATCTAGGTATGGGTCAAAACAAAACTGTAATTGATGCTATGCACACTGCACTTGATCAAACTGGTGCAGGATCAGGAGGTACACGTAACATAGGCGGTACTAGTCATTACCATGTTGCCCTAGAACAAGAATTAGCTAATTTACATGATAAACCATCGGCGTTACTTTATAGTAGCGCCTATGTAGCAAATGAGTGGACTCTTATCGCCCTAAGCACTATTGTTACCGACATTGTGTTTGTAAGTGATTCTAAGAATCACGCAAGTCTCATACAAGGAATCAGACACAGTGGTGCCGAGAAAGTAATATTCCAGCACAACAATATGGACGACCTAGAAGAGAAGTTGGCGTATGTTGCCTCCCAGAATAAAACACCTTGTGTTGTATTCGAATCTGTGTATAGCATGGACGGAGATGTCTCTCCAATTACACACATTTGCGATCTAGCCGAAAAATATAATGCTATTACATATATTGACGAAGTTCATGCAGTAGGATTGTACGGAGAGAAAGGCGCTGGCTATTGCGAAATGCTCGGCGAAACAAGAATAGACTTTGTAAACGGTACTCTTGGAAAAGCATTTGGTGTTACTGGTGGATATGTTGTTGGAGAAGAAGTTGTAATAGATGCAATAAGATCAGTTGCATCTGGATTTATATTTACAACATCAATGAGTCCAGTAATATGCGCTGGTGCGTTGGCTAGTATAAAGTATCTAAGAGATCATAATGAACTTAGAATACAACACCAAGAGCGTGCTCATAAACTTGTAAAAAGTTTAGAGAAAGTAGGCATAGAAGTGTTAGAAGATTCTTGTACACACATTGTTCCAGTTATGGTACGAGATGCTAAAGTATGTAAAATAATGAGTGATGAACTTTTAAACCGTTACGGTATATATGTTCAACCTATTAATTATCCAACAGTTGCAGAAGGCGCTGAAAGACTAAGGTTTGCTCCGACTCCGTTACACACAGACACAATGATGGAACATCTTGTCGAATCACTTAAAATTGTTTTTAACAAATATAATATAGGAAAATAAATGATTAAAAAATACTTGTATATGGCTCTAGGATTTGTTTGCCTAGGTATGGCCTATATAGGAGTTGTAGTACCTGGGATACCTTTTAGTATATTCCTAGTTGCTGCTGCTTATTGCTTTGCAAAAAGCTCTAAGAAGATGCACGATTGGTTATACAATCACAAATACTTTGGCCCGTTCTTAACGAACTGGGTTCAACGTAGAGTTTTTCCTACCAAAGGAAAGTATGCTATGATACTAGTAATGGCATCATCGCTGGCGTTTCTTTGGTTTACTACAGAGAACATCAAGGCTGTCGCATGGAGCGGAGGCTTTATGGCACTAGTTGCTATATGGGCATGGCGCTACCCAGGTTCAGTTGTTGAATGGGAAACACGACAAGATACTGGTAAACGAATAGGATGGTTCAAGTAACCACACAAATATATCGTTTCTTAAGGGCGATACTAAAATGTAGATAGTATACGATGGAAGAAGATTACTAGATTTAATCCGTAAGTGTTTTTGATAATTTTTTAGCTGTGTCTTCAGGAAAGTCGCGATGCCTTACTAGAAACTGTAGGTATCGATTAACAGCGTTTGTTCCGTTGTAGTCAGCATAGTATTTGCTTACCCAACGACAGTAGTGCCACAGATGTTTAATAAGCACAGGAGTCTCGTCGTTTGCTCCTTGTATACTGAATATAGATTGTAGCCAGCGTAGTATTTCGTCTGGGTGAGCTTCGTTCTTATCTCCTACAGCATTAATAGTTGCTCGCTGTAATAGTTTAGCATATTTCTCTGTACCTTGATCAATAAACACTTGTGAATCAATCATATCAGGGTCTTTGTCAATTGCATATTCTAATGCTTCATCACTTGCATTAGGAATATACTCAACACTCATTGTGTTTTTATCGATTGCTGCTTTCTCAACTTCAAACGGTATATCTACACCCTTAAACGAAGACAACGAGTCAGTGTGCATGTTTGCAGCCTTCATTAGAGTTTTTGTTGTGATGTTTGAAATATCTGCTATGTGTTGATCTGCTCTCGCTAATACAAATAATTGCATATCTTGATCAAGTTCTACTTGTTTCGTGCCGCCTTTTGTAATACCGTCTAGGTATTGTTCTCCTACTTCAACATTTTTTGTGTTGAGTATAAGAGTTTCAAGCTCTCTGTTAGGAGTGCCTGTATCTCTAGCAACCTTGAGCAGTTTTTTCATATTGTTTCTAGTTTGCTGGATCTTACCTCTTGCACCAGTAGCAGTATCTTGGACACTAGGACCTAGTGCTCGTTGTATATACTTTTCTGGATCTATTCCTGTTTGTTGTGTAAACTCTTCTGGATCTAGATGATTGTCGTTTTTGTCGAAGTATTCATTATCAAGCTCGCCCTTGCTTGTATATCTTGACGCTGTTGCCCACTTGGCTCCTGTTTTCTTGTGTAGATAGTAAACTAGTGTAGTCTTGTCGTCAAAGAAATACTGATCAAAGTAATCATGATCCTGTTTAGTTGTACACCAGTCTGTGTCTTTGCCGTAGAAGCAAGATGCTTCTTTGTCTAAAGGTATAACGATTAGCCACTTGTCGTTTTCATCTAGTGTGATGCTTCGCCCACGTTGGCTCTTGACTTGTTTCTTTTGTTGGCTCTTGGTTGGACGCTGTGACTGAGCATCTATAAAACTTTTAAAGTTCTGCCAGCCTTGCTTGCCCCAGTAATCAATATTCTTTTCATTGCCCTGGAAACGCTGCTGCATCTGCTTGAACTGAGACATTGCAGCCTTAATATCTTCTATGCTAGGGGCAGGGTCCTCTTGTTGAAACTTTACAGTAACAGTCTTGTAATCTTCGTTAAGAGATTTGAATTCTAAATATCTCATATCGATATTTATCTATACTCTAAGCCATTGCTCCCAACTTGGATGTCGTAGTTCAATTGGCATTTGCATACGTTTACGAGCAAGCTCATAGTATCCGGGTGCATAAGGTTTATAACTAGGACGCATCAGCAGTTTGTTGCCTTTGCGGCTGTTGCAGGGTCCACAAGCACTTACACAATTGTCCCAGCGTGTCTTTCCGCCTCGACTGATAGGTACTACGTGATCTAATGTTAGTTGATTTTTTTGAAAGGGTTGCGAGCAATATAAACACTTGTATTGATCTCTAAGGTATAGGTTGTTTTTACTGAATCTAGGTTTTCGTGTGCGCCTGAGGTAATCTTTCAGCATTATCACCGCAGGCACTCTCGTTTCCCACCGAGCACTTCGTACAACCCAATCGTCATACCATTCCATTACGTTACATTTGTCATGATACATGTAGAGAATTGCTTCACGCCATTGTACTGCGCTCAGTGGTAGATAACTCACAGGTTGTCCGTCAGCATTTATTACAAGTGTGTCGCCCATTGTGTGTTATTTATAAATTAGTTTTCAATCCAGGGCTGAAAGTTTTCACCTACAGTCATCAAGCATTCTACTCCATTTTCGTACACTACTATGAGACTCCACTGTGAGTTTTCGTATTTGCCATCTGTGTATACTATCACACCACTTATAGCTCTTACTTCTAAATCACCTGTGCCTTGTGGTGCAGCCATCAGTAGATGATTGATGCCTTTGGCCACGAACAACGGCTTTTGATTTTGTTCATTGCGCAGATAACGATCCAAACTGCCCAGTTGATTAGAACAGGGTATCACTACTCGCATGTGCATTTGATTTTGGAACATGCTTGCGGGTGGTACCATTTGTGGTTGATTTGGATTTGGTGTTGGTGTCGGTTGTTGTTGTGCTGAGGCAAAACCTGCTATAAGTACACAGACTGAGCCTAGCATGTTTCTAAAAAACGTCATGTTAGCTCCTTTGTTAACTATTTAATTATGCAAAGTAGTGATTCATAGCATTAGTGGCACATAGGTCTATTGCCGCAGTCCATTGGTCTTCACCCTCGACATCCCATAGTATAGCACTAGTTGCTGGCGTTGTCAACCAACTCTTGTTGTGTTTGATTTCTCTTTCAAGTTGCCCAGGTAACCATACGCTTTGTCCAAATAGAAACATGCGATGTATCGGAACATCAAACTGTATCATTTTTTCAAACATTAGTTTGTCTGATGATATAGAACATACTGCCGAGCCTACTCGCATTGTGTTCGAGCTTGCCCATTCAGGTGAATGTAGCATTATCATTGCAGATCTATTCACAGGGCCACCTTCGAACATAAAGTCTTGCCAAGGCCATTCTAAACCGTGATTCTGTACAGCTGAGTTGACTTCGGCTATCGTCTTCTTGTTCACCACATAGCCTACGTGCCCTCTGTCAGTCTTTTCACTTATTAGAACTACGCTACGACTAAAGTAATCACTTGTCATGGTTGGGCTTGCTACCAGTAGAGTTCCTGAAGTAACGCCTCGATCTATAATCATTTGTCTTTACTCTTCGACTTTGTAGATGAACCACTGCCGTAATCGGGTAGTTTTCCACCGTATTTTTTGCCTTTGAGAAGTTTACCACCCACTGTGACTCGACTGTTCTTTGACTTTCCAAGTTTGTGACTCTTATTGCCTTCACGTCGGCGCCAACCTTGACTCTTGCATGAAGCAAGCGCACTTGCTCCTATGCTTGAATTAGGTTTGTTGCCTTTGCAAAGGGCACGAGATGCTTTCCATTCTTCAATTTCGTCATCTCTGCCTTCAATAAGTTCTTCTACACGCATACAAGTATTTATCGATAACGCTGTAGAACGTCACGAGATTCTGTGGGCTCTACTAGGCTAAAAGTCAGCATCTTTCTAGGGCCTTTGGTTGTGTTGAGTGTGACTTCTCCCGAGTGTTGGTGATACTCGATCTTTGTTATTTCTGCTGGTTGCTTGTTTTTGCCCACTAGAATAGTATCTCCTAGTGTTAATTCAACGTTAATTTTTGGAAGTGTGCTCATAACCAAATCTCCTTTGTGCTACGAATATATTTATGTAAGTACAGTATGACAAATTATACACCCGATACAATTGAGCCTGGCCAAGCTTGGGCTTGTAAATTCAAAGTAAGATGCTGGCTAACTCAAGACGGTGAGCCTGCTAATGTTATAGAACAACAGTTAGAAACACAACCTCCAGAATACACTGTGGGCGAATGGGAATCTTGGGGCATTATTATGCGCAGAGACGAACCCAATCAACTGCTTGAAATAGAAGATCAACAGTGTGAGAATGTATGGGTTGTGTCATACTCAGATGTATGGGACGTAGATCGAGCGGAGTTTGCAGATGATAATAGTACTCACGAGACCACCTAAAAAAGAACAAACTGATGTGCTGAACCGGCTGCTCACCATCAAGTGGAGTCTGGATATGATAACACAAATGGGTAAACCTCACTGGCGTCTTACTATACGTGACGCTACACTAGATAACCGCACCAAGAATCAGATCATAGAAGTGCTGAGCGACCTCATCCCTGACTTTGAGCAGAACAAACTGCGACAGCGGTCCGTGCAAAAATTTTAAATGGACTATCGTTTTGTTTTAGAGTATGATACTCCTCGTGAACTACAGAACACAGCAGCAGAACTAGTAAGTCCCAACTACACATTCACAGGCAGAGTAAGATCTCACTCTCACGCATACGGTGTGCTAGTATGGGAATTCGATTTTGTTGCAGACACACCCAGCATCGTACACTTGATAAGAATCATACTAGGCGGATACACACTAGAAGAAATAGACCTTTGTGATCCTCATAGGCCCCGCTGTTAACATGATGTACTACGAAATCGTGATACATCAAGACTGTCCGAGTTCACTGATAGATCAAGCTCAAGCACTGTGCAAAGGAGAAACTAGCGTAAGATACTCTTACTATGGCGGTCCAGAAGGCCGGTGCATACTCCTCACATTCGAAGGTCAAGCACACACTAGAGACTTATTAGAACTTAGCATAGGGAACTATATACTACACACTAGAGTAGGCCCCGCTGCTTAACCTTATAGTAGTGTGACAACTGCGTTGATGCTGTGGATCTGCTAGAGTCACTAGTT
>Ga0208917_1000058_pt1 | contig 49024 bp, 63 predicted proteins | sample DEB08_DNA_10_FD_185500 | JGI IMG/M metagenome (GOLD analysis project Ga0208917, IMG submission 185500) | Aqueous microbial communities from the Delaware River and Bay under freshwater to marine salinity gradient to study organic matter... | ecosystem: Environmental > Aquatic > Marine > Coastal ...
GTCTTTTTTTTGGAATGACGACCTCTAGTCCAGTTTTCTCAACATCCTACGGGGTTGACTCATACGCTGGCGATGGTTCCAGCTCGATTGTTCTATGGGGACCACAGCTCAACACGACTGGAGCCACGGTCTACGACAGCCCAACCACAACCCAGATAAGCCGCTCCTATGCCCCGTCACTTAAATCGGTGGCAACGGCTGGGCAACCCAGATTTGAATACGACCCATCGTCTGATGGGCAATCTATGGGCATTCTCATTGAGGGGCAGTTCCAGCAGCTTGCACAATACACGGAAGACTTATCGAATGCGTATTGGACGAAAGCCAACACGACCGTCGAGTCAAATGCTGCGGTTGCTCCAGATGGCACACTGACCGCTGACCTAGTTGTTGAGACGACTGCGACTGGTGTTGGGCATCATGTTCGCACTGACAACGTGACGGGTATTAGCAGCTCAACAACTTACACGGCCACGGTTTATGCCAAAGCTGCTGGGCTTGGTTTCTGCCGCCTATACACGAATATTGGAGCCGCTAATACCGGAGCTGTCTTTAATTTGAGTGATGGAACACACAATGTGACTGATGGCAGCGGCACGTTCAGTTCCAGCAGTGTGGGCAATGGTTGGTATCGTCTGCAAATGACGTTCACCACCTCGAACACAAACAACGGGGCAGTTTATTTTCACACAGCCACTGATTCCTCCACCGTTATCTACACCGGTAATGGGTACGGGTCAGTCATCCTCTGGGGCGCGAACCTGACTCAAAGCAGTCACAGCTACAGCTATTTGAAAGCGGAGGGTGCGGCGACCACGAAAGCCGCTGAGTCGTTATCTGTTGATGCCGCTGACATCGGATATACGGGTGGACCAGTGAGTATGCAAGCTGACTTTAAAGTCAACTCAGTACTTGGTTCAACCCGTCGAATCGCTTCCATCGAAAACACGCGCGGCTTGATTAGGCCATACATCTCTGGTGGAGGCGACGTCAAGACGTTTGGTGACACGGATGGGGCTACTGTCATCGACACGTCGATTCAGACAGACATCACCGCAAACACTGATTACTCGATGGCACTGCGGTGGGATACTAATGACTACCGAGGGGCCCTCAACGGCACGCTGGGGAACGCAGACACAAGTTGCCCGTTGCCCGATTTTGATGGCGCGAGTTTTTATGTCGGAGGTCAATCGTCTTCTGGTTATGAGCTAAACGGCCACATCAAGCGGGTCGCCCTATACAACGAGGCTTTGTCTGACACCAACCTCCAAGCTCTGACCTCCTAACAACAGACACTCAATCAACTGATATGCATTACACCGATCTAATGTTGAAGTTCGCCAGCGAAGAAGAAGCCAAAGCGAACCTCTACGACAAAGTCGCAACTGCTTGGGACAACTCGGACCCAGAGAACCCTGTTGAGACCGAGTGGGAATACCGTCCTCGATTCAGAAACATCGACACCCTCGGAGTCATTTACACCGGCGGTAGCTGGGATGCTGAGGGCAACGAGATCGAAGCACCAGTGGCAGAGGATGGATGGCACGTAAATCTACGTTGTCTAGAGGGGGAGAACGCTGTGCCGCTATACGGTTTTTTGGTCGCACCAACCCCAGCCACACCCCGGAGAGTATGGGCCTAACCTCAAACAGTAGGGAGGTAGGGATGATTACAATGGATGACTTTAAGGTTGGCTTTGCAGCTGTAGCTGGACTGTTCAACTGGGCAGCTAACATTGATGTCGTGTTACAGCTACTGATCAGCATCGCATCTCTCACCTACATCTGTTTGAAGATCCGAGAAATCCTGAGACGATACTGATATGGCTAAGAAATCGCCTAAAGCGTCAATGAAGTGTGGGGAGGTCAGGCCGTCCACTAGGCCCGGTAAGAAAATTATGAAGCTCTACTGCGTAGATGGCGGGAAGAAGCTAGTTCACGCCGGGGCTACAGGCTACGGCAACAACTACTCTGATGCAGCTAGGAAGAGCTTCAAAGCTAGGCACAAATGTGACTCAGCTAAACCGGGGACAGCTAGGCACTTAGCCTGCACAGAGCTGTGGACTAAGGGTGGCAGAGCTACCTCCAGTCCTAAATCACGTAAGGGTAAATACTGATATGCACAACGGTAAAAAATGCGGCTGTGGCTGCGCTAAGAAGATGTCTGCGAAGAAGGGTGGGAAGAAGTCCGGCGGGAAGAAGTCCGGCAAAAAATACTGATATGGTTAAAACAAAAACATTCTGGGCCTCACTCACCGCCATACTGGGCGCTGTTGGAGGTTTTTTCACTGGAGATCTGGCACTAGCCGAGATGCTCCAGCTAATCGTTACCAGCGCATTAGCACTGTTTGTTCGCCACGGCGTTCAGAAGGCTGAGGTTGCTGCTGAGAAGAAGCCAGCTGGCAACTACGCTAGCGGCAGTGGCAGCTACAGCTACGGCCAGCGGTGATTGGCTTATTCAAACTGATCAAGCAGCTGCTTGGGGCGATACCTGTCCTCAAGCAGCTGTCTGCATTTCTGTGGCAGGAATCCAAAAATGTTCACGCTGACAAACGAAGACAGTCTAAGGATGACGAAGTGGATAGGCTTATTAATGATGCTCTGGCTGATCCAGACGGGCTGCGTCACCACGAAGCTAGCCAACAGCGCGGCACTGATTGAGCGTCACCCTCTAGGCTTCAAGCACGCTGTGAACGCTAGCCCAGAAGCTACAGAGTTTGTAAGGGACGCATTGAAGACCATCAATCAACTCGAATCAACGATAGAAGCGCACTAGCTATGGCATCTAAGAAACCAAAACCAACCAACCCCAGCCTGTATGCCAGCTGTAAAGCTCAGGCTAAGAAGAAATACAAAGTCTACCCAAGCGCATACGCCAACGGTTGGCTGGTCCAATGCTATAAGAAGAAGGGTGGCAAGTATGCCTAAGCCAATGCAGGGTCTAGCTAGGTGGTTTGCTGAAGAGTGGATTGACGTTCGCACTGGCAAGCCGTGCGGGAGGCAGAAGGGGGAGAGTAGGGGAACGCCTTACTGTCGCCCAAAAAAGCGGGTCAACAGTAAGACCCCTAAGACAGCTGGAGAGATGAGCGCAGCTGAGAAGAAGCAGAAGATTGCTGAGAAGAAGCGTCTGGGCCAACCTGCTGGCAAGCCCAGACGAGTCAGTCCCGCTAAGAGGAAGAAGTAGCTTTGTAGCTAGACAGTGATGGAGCCACTACCTTCGCTCCCTTCGCGTAGACGCGATGTATTGCCGAGCTGTTGTGACCTAGCGCCACCATCGCCAGCCTCTCTGGCATCCCTAGCTCGAACGCTCTCTCAGCCCACGCATAGCGGTAGCTGTGAAGTGTCACACCCTCTATCCCCAGACGCTTGCACGCTCTGCGGAAGATCGACGCTCTGTCTTTACTGTGTAGTTGCTGGATATTGGGAAGAATGAATCCGCTTTTCCTGCCAGCGATGGCTGAGTCGAGCAGTCTGCGTAGTTCTGGGCTGATGGCTTGAGCTGCACGCTGGCCTGTCTTCATCCGGTTGTAGATGATCTCGTCCCGGCCCAGCAGTTCGATTCGGAACGAGGCAGCATCTGACTGGGCAGCACCCGTTTCCCACAGGATCTCTAAGTAAATCCTCCAGCGGATGCTGTGAATGTTGGATTGCAACCTGCGATGCTCATCCTCAGTGATGCCACGCTTAGGTTTCCTGACGATCTTAGGCCAATATTTCTTAGGCAGCACAACGTGGGATCGGATGCCCAGTTCTATAGACAATGACTGGAGGCTGGAGAGGTATTGCTGGGTCATTTGACCACCGGCTTCCATCAGCTCCAGAAAGTCTGTGCCTGTGGTTTGGTCTATACGGGTTTGCTTCAGCTTGTTCCAGCGTTTCTTACTGAACTCGTGAAGTTTGCGCTGCTTTGTCGGGGCTTTACCGGTGCTAGCGTAGATGGAGATCAGGCGATCCCAAGTTTGTTCGGTGTTCATAGCGGTTCATAGGTTGTTTTTTGTTGCAACAACGGAACCAACCGGAGTAGTTTCTGACCGCCTAATACGTGTTGTTCCCGCAACTCTATTCGTCCTTTAGCACGCTTAGCTCAGTGGTAGAGCACTGCCTTCACACGGCAGGAGTCGCTGGTTCGAACCCCACAATTTTAGGCTCAGAGAGCCACCTCAGTTGTTCCGTTGGAAATTCTCTGGTTGTTAATAACTCGATGGGGGCTTGGACAGGTATTGTCCCACCATCACAACTAGGATAAAATCATAATGACAGACATTGAGTTCAGCGAGTATGCGCCAATCACTTTACCTTACGAGACTTCTCAGAAGCTCCGCCTGCTTTCGCAGGCTGCGGGAATGGGTCCGTCTGAATACTTAAATTCCCAGCTTCCTTCTGAATTGCGTGTTCCTGCTCAATCCAGTGATTTATCAAGTCCGTCTTTGTGTAGCGACTGACGCGGCTGAGTTCTTCAAGCTTAGCGATTACGTCCTTATGCAAATAGAATGTCTGCGACTTCTTATTTGGGTTACGTCTTTTGTTGCTGTCTTTTTCTGGCATAGCAAATCCGGTTCAGCCTAAGCCAAACCGGCTACATTAAAGTGATCCATATCCCGTGTTGCAAATTTTTACAACATTTTTCTTTACCGCTGTGTAACTACACAATACAACATAGCCAGAACGTGACTACGCGACACAACGCTTCCAACCAACGATACAAAACAATAGCCGTAAACCGCTCAGCGCACACACAGCTCACACATTACTGCCTCAAGAACGGACTGAAGATTGGGCCAGTGGTAAGCAGGTGGATACAGGAGAAAATTAAGGAATCCAATGAGGGATGAGGAAATTAGGGATCTGATCCGGTCTGAGTTTGACCGTGAATTCACCAAAAAATTTAACGCTGGCATCCGTGAGCACAACCCCGATGGCACGAAGGGACTGTGGCGGATGGAGGTTACGGCACTCATAGGAGCGGTGAAGGAGGAGGTCCACGACCTACTCTCATATGTCACCGTTATTGAGAAAAAGCTCTTAGCCGCTGAAGCGGCTCAGGAAATGATAACGAAAAAAACAAAGTAAATGAAGGAGAACGATATGTTCCTAACCGCAGAAGACACTGCAACAGCACCTAAGAAAGACTTCACCCCACATCCTAAAGGCCCGTGTAAGGGCGTATGTGTGGAGGTGGTCACAATCAATAAGAAGACTGGGCTACCGTTCAGTAAGACGACCAAAGAGGGTGAGACCAAGCAGCAGATCATTCTGGTTTTTCAGACTGATAAGATGGTCGAGGTAGAGGAGGGGAAGAAGGAGCACTGCGTTCATTGGGAGTGGTTCAACATTCCTCAGACGATAGCTAACGAGAACGGGAAGCTGCATAAGTTCTTCCGAGACTGGGAAGTGCCTATCAAAAACTACCCTACTCAGGATTCATTCGAGGAAGAGGTTGTTGGTAAACCTGCCTATTTAGTGTTCACCCACAACAAGTCCACCGATGGAACCAAGATTTACAGCAATCTCACCAGCTGCACCGCGGTGGAAGATCCCGCCGAGGCGTTCGTGGCTACGGACTATCGCCCATACAACGATAAGGTCGCGTTCTAAGGCTATGTTTCTCTCAGCTCAACCAGACACCAGAACCAGAGAGCTGAACAGTGATGGGGGCGGTCATTGGTATCACACTGATGGCCGTCCTCAGCACACTGTCCTCTCTAAAGACGGTAAGCCTCGCAACACCACCAAACGCGATGCTCGTAAGCTAGGGTTATTCCCCAGCGTTACGACCATAACTAAGGTGATAGCCAACCCGTCTCTGGATCGGTGGAAGCAGCAGCAGATCTTCAATGCTTGCATAGCCAACCCGCTAAAGTCTGGCGATGAGCTTGGTGAGTATGAGAGTCGTGTGCGTGCATTCGCCCAGAAGAAGATGGTGGATGCTAGGGCATTCGGGAGCCTGTTCCACGCAGCTATTGATGAGCTGAATAAGACAGGTTTTCTGACCGAGGAATACAACGAGGTTAAACCGTTTGTTCAGCACTACATCCAGTGGACCCGTGATGAGCAGGTTCAGTTTCTGGACACAGAGTTTACTGCCGTTAACGAGAGGTTGGGATACGCCGGTCAGGTAGACGCACTAGCGGTAGTGGGTGGAAAGCTGACCCTACTGGACTACAAAACGCAGGACGTTAAGGAGGACAGTAAGGGTCAGCTGAAACCTAACTGGTATGAGAGTTGGATCTGGCAGCTGGCTGCATACAAAAACGCTAGCTGGCCCAACAAGCCTAGGAAGATCCAGCAGGTGATGTCAGTGGTGCTCTGCTCGCAGGCTCCGTGCTATCCGATCACGAAGATCTGGACGACTGAAGAAGTCGCTGATGCGTGGAAGGTATTCCAAGCAGCCAACCAGATCTGGCAGCTCACCAACTCATTCGATCCAGCAGCCAACGCTAGGGAGGTAGCAGATGGGCAAGTCGCAGCGTGAGAAGGGCAAACGCGGTGAGCGTATGTGGCGGGATATGCTGAGGCAGATGGGCTTCAATCCTGCCACTACCTACCGCTCCAGCCAATTCAGCGGGAAGGCTCCTGACGGCTCTTCTGCGGACGTTGTTTGCGCTGAGCTACCCAGTATCCACTGGGAGGTGAAAAACGTCGAGAGACTCAATATTTGGGGCGCTTATATGCAAGCGAAGATGGACTGCGCTGGGAAGATGCCAGTCGTCGCACACACGAAGAACCAATTCGGTTGGCTTGTCACGCTTAGTGGCGAGGATTTCCTAAGTATCATCAGTCGTTCAGATCTAGTGGAGAGGGTTGGAGAAGATGCTGATCGAGATCCCAGATGAGATACTCAAAACTGACCTGTCATTGGGTAAGAAGGTGATGATCGGACTGGTCTACACCTACCCTAATGCCAGCCAATCTGAGGTGGCCAGACTGCTAGGTGTAACCACCCGTGCGGTGCGTCAAGCAGTGAGGGAGGCAAAAATTGCCGAGGAACAGCTGTTCCTAAAACCGGAACGAGCGTTCCTAAAACCGGAACAACCGTTCCTACGTAGTAGTAGTAGTAATAAAGAAGAGAAGGCTAAACCCGCTATGCCTTCTTTCTCTGCTTCTGCTCCGACGAAGGAGGAGGTTGCGGCGTATGCCGCTAAGGCTTCGCGCCCCGATTTGGCTGAGGAGTTTTACGACCACTACGAAGAGCGCAACTGGCTGCATCGTGGCGAACCGCTCGTTGATTGGAAAGCTATGTTTAAGGGCTGGGCTCGTAAGACTGCCAAGCAATCCTCCTCTCCACGCAAAACAACAACACTCGAAGAGGCTCGTTACCTACAGGATGCGAGCTACTGATTCTATGAAAACCTATTCAATCCCAAACGACCGACCCGCTGAGCTAGGCGTAATCGGTGCAGCCCTACAGGGCAAATACAACGATCTCTGCTCCGTAGGGATCAACGAAGAACACTTTCACGACCTCAAAGCCCGTCTGATGTGGCGAGAAATCACGAGGATGGATTCTGACGGCATTTTGATAGGTGGTGAGACACTCTGCCACCGATTTAAGGGAAACGACACCACAAAGCTTCCGGGGCTGCTTGATGTCAATGACGCTCTCGATGCCTGTCCCAGTGCTTACAACTGGAGTTACTGGGCTGAGGTAGTGGAGGAAAAGCGGAAGGCCCGACTGGTGCAGGAGGTGGGGCTGAAGCTAGCTGAGGAGTGCGGCAACTCTGATAACCTCGATGATCTCGTGGCCAGCGCTGAGTCAGTCGTGTTCGAGCTGAACCGCAAAGTAATCTCTGACAACACATCAGACAACAGGAAGGAGTCTTTCAGACGGCTCATTGAGATGCTGGAAGACGCGCATAAGGGGAAGGAGACGGGGATTCCTATGGGGTTCCCGTCTCTGGACCGCATCCTAGGTGGTATGCGCCCCGGTCAATTGATTGTCCTAGCTGCGAGACCAGCTGTGGGTAAGTCAGCTATCGCTGGTAACATCGCAATGCACCTAGCCACCAACGATGTTCCGGTAGCTTTCTTCAGCTACGAGATGACTCAGGACGAGCTGAACCTGCGTATGTGGGCCAGCAAATCAGACTGTGATCTGATGGGAGACATCCTCAACCACGGCAAAGACCACGAGGGACGACTGCAAACCATAGGCAAAGCTAGCGCAGCGGCTCCCAGCTTATCCAAAGCACCGCTCCACATCATAGACAACTCATCACTTACGGTAGCTCAGATCCGCAGCCACGCTCGACGCTTGGTTAAGGAGCACGGCGTGAAGCTGATCATCATTGATTACCTCCAGCTAATCAAAGCTGGGACTGAGGATCGTAAGAAGGATCGTCATCTACAGGTCGCCGCCATCTCAGGCGGATTGAAGCAGATGGCTATGGAACTCCAGATCCCAGTGCTGGCACTGGCACAGCTAAGCCGCGAAGCGGAGAGGACTGCTGATAAGCGGCCCACGATGTCGATGCTCAGAGAGTCTGGATCTATTGAGCAGGACGCTGATGTGATCCTCTTCCTGTATTGCGAAGACCCCGCAATGTTCGACGGCCCGAACAGCTTGTTGAAGGTAGCTGTGGGGAAGAACAGGGCAGGGCGACAGGGCTCAGCTGACCTAGTGCTGGTCAGGAATAAGACCAGATTTGAGGAGGCATCGCTACCACAGCACGAGATGTGGCTTAACGAGAAGCGAAAACAGCAGGTTGCGTGCTAAATGAAAGCGGCAAATTGGCTGTCGATTTTACCGCCGTCCATTTTTTGCAACCAAAACCGGACGAGATGACTGATGAGGAAATCATAGAATATCTGGAGCAGAACTTTGGAGCCAAATATGTCCCATACTGGAAGCTCAAAAACCCACCGAACTGGGATGAGTTTAAGGCAGGTTTTGACACGCTTGGGGGCAAGCCATCTGACGATATGGCCCAGCGACAGAGAGAGGGCGAGAAGAAAACCTACTGGGAAAACCGAGCCAGACAACTGGCTGCAACACCTAATCTTAAAAAGAACGATGTCCTAACAGCTTTGGAAGGCGTGACTATGAATCCTGAGCTAACCGCATTGCTGAAAGAACATCTTAAACGAGCCAAATAAATTACACACAGGCGTGGGCGTAGAGTCGGGGGATGTCCCCGAACAGGTGCAGGCTGTTGGATACAGCTAGCGGGAACCCATAGTGATCACCACGGCTGTTTAAATTGTGTTAGAAGACCTGTCACCCCACGAGAACCTGCTCGCAGCTATCATCATTCAAGCTGCTGGCGACTTTGTTGACGCTTATCAGGTTGGCCTGATCAACGAAGACAACACAGTAAACATCGACGCTATGCGGCGACTGATCCTAGACAACAGAGCTAAACGCTGCCGGTTCCCTAAGTGGATGGATGCCACTGATGTTCAGTCAGCGATTGTGTTCCTGTTTAAGAGCGACCTGCTGGAGCAAACGATCCCAGCTAGATGGCGAGTGGATGCGGATGCGATACGTGCAGCTGTGGTTCAAGCAGCTCACGATGGCAGGAGAATCTCCAGCTACTTTGTTTATGCTTGCTAAGAACATATTCCAAACACACGAGAGCTATCAAAAGCTAGGGACATTCGAGCGCGTGTGCCTAGAGCGATGGAAGCTGATGAATCCAGAGTGGAACTACCGGTTCACCACCAATGACGAGGCAGATGTAGCTGTCAAAGAGCTGTTCCCAGATGAATACAGAGTCTATGAGGGGTTCCATCTGGGAGCTAAGAATAACATCCGAAGGTGTGCTCTGCTGCATAAACACGGCGGGTTCTACGCAGACCTAGATATGTATCCAGTAAAGCCGCTGCGTGACTACCTGCCGACAGACAGGCAGAGAGTGCTGTTTAAGTATGATGATAGGGATATGTGGCTTGGAGGCATACTCGCATCAGCGGCGGGAGATCCTGTCACCTTAGAGGTGGCTAGGGAAATGATAAACCGGCTGATGAGCGGTCAGCCTGCTCCTGACCCCAGCAATAGAGAGGCTTGGATGGGGTGGCACTTTGACCACTGCGGTGTCCACGTTTACAACTATGTTTACCGCAAGCACGAGAAGCTAGAAGACGCTCTCATTGGGGCTGATTCACACCCAGCATACATCAACATCCCGGTTGATGATGTTAAGTGTCTGCACTTAGCTACGGGTTGCTGGATACCAAGCCAAACCAAACCATCATTTGAGGAACAGACTACCTATGAGCTGCGTATGATTGAGGTAGCTAAGGAGGTGTTCGGCATATGATAGCGAAGCAAGTCTCCCAAATACACAACAGCTATGAGCGACTTGGCTTGTTTGAGAGAGCGTCAATTGAGCGTTGGCGCGGGCTTAACCCCGGCTGGGAATACCGCTTCATCACTGAGCACGATCTAGATGAATACATCCTAGATGTGTGGCCTCAATACGCAGATACCTACAAAGAGATGTCACCTATGCAGCGCACTCAAATAATGAGAGCTGCCTGTGTCTATCAAAGCGGAGGGGTTTACGCTGACTGCGATGTGTATTTGATACGACCTCTGGAGAACTTCCTGCCGATGACCGAGGACTGCGCTTGGTTCCAGCTGAAGCCGAGACCAGATCATAAGATCTACATCAGCGACTACTTCTTCGCAGCAGCTAAGGGCTACGAGGGCTTGAACCAGATCATACACGAGTGCTTTGAGCGCACGACTAACCGTAGGTATCTGATCGACGATCCTGAGTGGGGTTGGACTGGCTACATCTACGAGTCAGTCAGCATTCACGCTTGGTCTGAGATCGTCGTGAACCAGCGCAAAGAACGGCTCCTAGCTGGGGGCGACAACTGGGTGTGGGATATGCAAACCAAACCGGATGACTGTCACATCTACCACTACAGCACAGAGAGCTGGATACCTGATAATCGGTTCAAACGTGATGGCAAAGACCCGATGACCGAGGAGATCAGCCACCTAAATATTCTGAAAAAACAATACGGCATCTAACCATATGGACCACAGAAACATCTTCCAATTACACGGCAGCTACGAACGGCTTAATGCTTTTGAGAGATGCTGCGTTGAGCGGTGGAAGCTACTCAACCCAGACTGGAACTACCAGTTCCTTACTGACGAAGACATAGATCCGTATGTGGAACATATGTGGCCATCGAACATCGCTACATACAGGACTATGGAAACAGTGCAGCGAGCTGGAGTCCAACGCTTAGCTGCTGTTTACCGTAGCGGTGGTCTATACGCAGACTGCGACCTCTACCCAACCAAGCCAGCTAGCGAGTTCATCGACACCAACAGGCAGGTTCAGATGTTTAAGAAGGAGGGAAGGGAAGAGGAGCGGATCATACACGACTACCTGTTCTTTGCTGAGCCGCAGCACCCTCTGATCGCAAAAATGATAGAGACGGCGTTCTACAGGACCGAAACAACAACCCCAGAATCTCACTCAGCTGGGTGCTGGAAGGGCTGGATGTTCTACAGTGCTGGTCTGCATATGGTCAGTGACGTAGCTACAGAAGCTGGCATCAGCGGTGACCCCGGCTGCGCTGACTCAATCGACCAGCTGAGGTTTAACCCGACTGCATACCACACGTTGCACTTCTCCTCAGAACACTGGGTGAAAGAAAGACGATGGGCTAACGAGCCGGAGCGCGAAACCAGTGATGGCCTCAACTGCCTTAACAAGCTCAAACGCATCTACGGAATCTAATGCTAACAGAAGAACAGAAGAAGCGCAGAGAAGCAGCTGACGCAGCTGAGTCTTACGTGGTTGATTCAATCAACACTCACTGGCGTGAAGTGAACACGCTGTCCATAGGCAATATGTATTCACGGGTTGACGGGCTCTTGCTTGAGCGCAGAACCAACAAAGTAATCGGTGTCTACGAGATTAAGTGTCGAAACATATCCTTCTCTGATGTCGTAGCTAAATACGACTGCGAGCTAGTCATCGACAAACACAAGCTGGAAGCACTGCAATCGGTGGCAGCAGCACTCAGATGCCCTAGCTACCTGTTCACTTATATGATGGGAGACGGTGTGATCTATCGTTCGCCAATCACCGATGAGTATGGAAACTGGATGTGCGTTAAGCGGAAGGAAACAACAGTTGCACCGCTGACGCTAGGTGGTTCAGCGGGAGCGAAGGAAGTGTTCCAGCTGATGCTGGACGGAGGGACAGTGCTGGGGACACACAAGCAGACAGGAAAGATATGAAGGCAGAAGAGCAGCTACTGATCCTCCAGAAAACTGTGAACAGTTTGGAGGCACTGGTAGCAGCTCTGATGAGGGAGATAGCTCAGGTTAAGGGCAGACAGGAAGCGCAATCACAACAGCTTAGGGGAATACGGAAGATATGGAACCCGAATCAATCGCAGCAGGACAGTCAGAATTAGAGGCATTCGAGAACACCTACCACTACAACCTCGTCAGAGATATACAGCGTGGCTGTGACTATTTCTGGTCAACCAGAGGTGGCGACCCAGCTGATCGTCATAAGTGGAATAGGCGTGGCACTTTCGCAAAGAAGCGAACCGCATCAGGGTTACCAACGTAACAATTTAGGCTTAATAACTGGTGCGGCAGGGGCGCACGAGTGTGCGTCCCTATTTTATTTCAGATATGAAACTACTCACACTAGGAATGTGTCAGTTGCACTCGATAATGTTGGTATCTCCATCTCTTAGAAGCTGCGACTGGGAATACCTACACATAAGAGATACTCCATCCAGTGAGATTCAGAGTAAGGTTTCTAGTGCTGACATCATTATAACTCACCCAACCTCATACTGGTTTAGGCACGACCACGCTCTCGCAACTGAGAATATACTAAGGCTACTCAAGCCCAGCGCATTGATGGTTCTAATGCCTACACTGGACTGCCCGTTTTACTACTTTGATGTTGGCCATATTTATGTTGAGGGACGCACGATCAATCAGCCGTCCCACCTCCACTACAAAGGCTTGTATGAGACTCACTTGACAGGCGGTGGAGAGGAAGAATTCATCCGTGACTGCGTTCAGAATGTTAGCTACTGCCGTGACATAGAGAAAGTTTGCTCTGATTATTTCGACCTGCAATCTAAGCACGAAGATCGGGCTCGCAGCTTTAGCGGGCCTAACTGTGTGCCACTGATTGTGTCGGACCTGATCCGATCAAACTACAAAGACACACTTCTATCATACACAGCTAACCACCCAACTAAGGAACTCATACAGCTGGTAGCTGAGAGGTTGCATAAATTGATTGGGGCTGACTGGTTGACCATTGATAAAAACGCTGATCCGTTTGCCGGGGACGGGGTGCAAGACATTCTTTACGCGTCGATTGCTGAACATGTCAGCTTTGATACAGCCAAGCACCCGTTCAGAACGCAGACACCTTACGATGACCCGACATTTTCCGGTGTGATTAACTGGTATCTGCGTAGCTACGATTCAGTGGCCAACTATTACGTAACTTGACATGCCATCTGGAGCACGCAGCAATGCTAAGATAGGCCCGGTCGGGGAGATTGGTGTAGCTTACCAGCTGGTTAGGCGTGGTTGGTGTGTGTTTGCTCCGCTGGTCTCGCACAACCTGATGCACTTCGATCTGCTAGCTCATAGAGGTGGGCAGATACATCGCATACAGGTTAAATGCACCAGCAAGCTGGAGCGGGGGACGCAGAGGTATGGGATAATGTCCTCGATGGGGAATTACAGTAAGAAGAAATACACGAAGAAGGAATGCGACTTCATCATCGCCTCAATCAATCCAGTGGAGTGGTATTTCGTGTTTCCGGTAGAAGAGGTGAGGGTAACCACGCTTAGGATACCAGCTAACCTGCCGCCAGATCATAGGCTGAATCAGTATAAGGATGCGTGGCATCTGTTAGGAGAATGAAAGACCCCCGCCAGTCGTCACCGGCGAGGGTCCACCAAACGTCCAACATAAGGAATTAGTGGACGCCAGTTGTATAGGATCGGAACGCAGAGGAGTCAAGCGGCAAGCGAGGGAACCTCGAAGTCTAGCTTAGCACTCTTCCTCAGATTGTCCTCAGCCCACAGTGGTTGAAGGTTAGTGTGGTGGAAGCACTTCTTCTGTTCGCTGACCTTAGTCAAATCGAACGAAGCGCACGGCTTGATGTGATCAATGTGTATCTCGCCTGACATAAACTTCTCCCAAGTCATACCCTCTGTGAACTGAGACTCGAACTGAGCCTTCAGCTCTTCGATTGTGCAGCCTAGTAGGAGTGACAGCGAATCCCTCTGTTTTTGCCCTGCTTTGTATCGAACAGTTGAGTTGATTCGGTTCCGCAAATTCAGCCCTATTTTCCGGTTGATGCTGGTTGCGTAATACTCTCTGTTTCTGGAGTTGTATTCGTCTCTGTTCTCTTCCCTCCACCGAGCATTCTGCACTCTTCTTTTTGCACGAAGCTTCTCACCCATCTTCACCCTATAAAGCTTCGCAACGAGACGCTCTCTTTCTACGTTTCTGCTGCGGAACTCTCGCCTTTTCTTAGCTGAATTAGGGTCGGATGCGTAGCGATCACGCTGGCATTTCCTGCTAGCCTCTAAGTCGACGTAATATGACTTCCTCCTAGACTTCCTTACTTCCTCTTTGTTCGCGCTGCGGTATTGAGCTTTCTGAGCTACAGCAGCTTCTCTTCGCCGCTGGTATCCGTCTACTGAACGAGCCTTCGTGTGCTCCCTATACACTGGGTCACTAGCATAACGCTCTCGCTTCGCAGACTGGATGCACGCTCGACACTTTCCCGACAGAAAAGAATAGCCTCTATCATTGCGCCGCTTGTAGAACAGATTAACCGGCTTGGTATCACCGCACTTCTTACACGTTCGTGTGTCGCTCATTTCGCTGCCTCCTTCCTCTTCCCGATGGTTCCTAGCTGTGGTCCCTCCTCCCACTTATGCCTGTCGTCGTTTCTATACGTAGTGAATGCCACATCACGCACTCGCACTATCACGGTGATCGGTTTTTCGTAGCGCTGTATATCCTCCGCGAACGCTCTGTCCATCAGGTAGCTAATGCCGGTCTCGTTATCAATGATTTCGACATTTGCATCCCGCGTTAGCAGCAGGTCTAGCATAGCTATCTTCTGATAGTGATTTAATTTTTTGTAGAGGTCTTCACTGTATTCACAGTCCTCGACATCTATCTCGTCTCCTTCATCTTCGTAGTAGCTCATTTCACCACCTCCCACTTCACGTTGATCAGTCCAGCATCCGTATGCGCTAGCTTAGCAAACGCTGCCCTGCTTAGATCCAGCTCACGCCCGTCAACAAACGGACCACGATCAGTGATCACTACGTCAACGGAACGAGAGCCGAGGGTGCAGCGCACCACAGTCCCAAACGGGAGGCTGCGATGCGCTGCTGTTAGTTCATCAGGATTGAACACGCTGCCAGAAGCAGTGGTCCTTCCTCGATACGCTTCGCCATACCAGCTAGCTACACCGGTATGAACTTCGCGCTGCTGCTTAGGCCAAGCAACGTATGCTGTTATCAGAGCGCAATACGCTACTGACAGGATGGTAAGACGGCTCATACAGCTACCTCCTCACGCCTTAGCTTTTGTTTCCAGTAGGCTTTTAGGTTTTGGTAAGTAGGCGGTTTGCCAGTCTCCATCCCAATCGTTTCAAGCACGCGAGATGCCCAGCATACATACCTAGTTGTATTAACGTGGCGCATCCACTTCCAGTAGGCTTCACCGGACAGGAACTCGCTTTCGGAGTGGCAATTCCTGCACAGCAGGTGAATGTTTTTTAGGCTATTGTCACCACCCTCACACAGCGGGAGGATATGACACCTCTGGATGCCTCGGTAGAACCCGCAGGCCATACACGTAGCACCTGTGTCGGATATGAACAGGTAGTTCTCTACTCCGTTCTCCTCCATCCAAGCTTCGCCGTCACTGTGATACTCCCCGTCAAACTGGACTCGATCTCCGCTGTAGTAGCTGACTAGCTGCTTCTTAGTTGGCATCCCGTATCTGTTCATACAGCTACCTCCTCTTCCTCCGATTTGAAGAGTTCCTCTGGAAATTCACTTATGAACTTATAAACCTCGAAGTTTCCTATGTATTCCCAATCACCAGAATTTGGCAGCGGCACACGATTAGCCCTGTATATCGCTTCCTCAAGACAGTGGGCTTCGACGGGTATGTAAACACTGAACGATGCCGTCACGGGTATTTTGTATGTCTTTTTCATGCACCCACCTCCTCGCCAGTTTTGGTCCACTCGTCGCGAGCCTTAATCTCGAACGCGCTTTCATCATTCATACTGATTGCAAACCTCCAGTAGACCGCATCATACAGCTCCTCCATCGTTGACTCGACTGAGGCAGAGCTGCCCTCGGTTCCAGTGCCAATGACTAGACCTCGACCAGCTAGGGCATAACCTCCGTTCACGTAAGGTATACGGAAGAAGTGAGTGGGGGTGTTGAGACCCTCGTCATCCACGTAGATGCAATCGCCGTTAGCTAGATATCCGCCGACACAGAAGCACCTACAACCTATGGCATCCTGTATTGCGTGGATGTCGTCCTCGATAATGTCCAGCGGGCTGATGGTCTGTGTGTATGGATCAATCAGCAGACACTTATGGATGTTGTTCTTCATTGGTTACCTCCTGTGTGTGCAATGCTGCGCTTCAGCGCACCCTCAAGCGTGCCGTTGCGTGTCTTCATCTTCAGCAGATCAGACTTAGAGATGCCTAAGTTTTTTAGTGTAGCATCAGTGTTCAGCACATGCTTGCCGCTGGACCACTTCAACACAGCGCGAGGGTCGGTGTGCATAATTGAGGTGTTCCTCTTAACCTTAGCCTTAGCCTTAGCTTTGGACTTAGCTTTAGCTACTGGCTTCTCAGGCATATGCCCGTTGCCGTTGCTCTCAACAACGACAGGCGAGGATGCTTCCACGCTGTCGATCCTGACTCCATCCACTAACGATAGCGCAGCGTATGTGTCGCTGACTTTGCTGATGTCTACACTGAGTGTGATAATGAACTTATGTTTCATTTTATTCCTTATGTTTTGTTTGTTTTTGTTTTTGAAACCACTCACGGCTATACGCCTACTGAGTGGAAAAGTTTAGAGGCTACCTGACAGAATCATCTGGTTGAGTCTGCGCTCAATCCGTTTGGTTTCTGATCGGGTAGGGTAAGCTTTGGTCGGCTTATAGGATACAGACTTGGGACGCTTACCTGTTCGATGCTTACGTGGATGGTTATTCATACGTCAACCTCCAACTGCTTAGCTTTAGCCTGTGCCTCGTATAGCTTACGCACCTCAGTCATAGCTCCCTCAGGAGTGCAGTATGGATCTGGGTTATTCGTAATCGAGGCTAGGTAAACACAATCGCTAGGCCATCTGTATTCATCTATGTCAACCGTTGTGCCGTAGCATCCGCTCCCGTAAAATCGGTGATTGTGAGCGAAGGGGTGGCGTTCCATAGCTGAAAACATCACGCGCCTAAGCATAGCAGTGTGACCTAAGCAAAACGCTATGTCGTCTATGGATGTAGACTCACCCGCTCGCTTAACGCCGATGCAATAAACAGCCTGAGCACGACCGTTTATTTTCTTCGGTGTCCAGACGGCGTGAATCTCACAACTGCTACCACCACTCTCCAGTTCATCAACCAGTGCAGCAACTGCTGCGCCTCGGTTCATAAGCTGCCGTGAATCCACGGTCCAGTTGGCCCCTACATTGATCACCAATCTAATGATAGGCTTACAGTCGATTTCATCACCCGTATTGACCATATGCTCTAGCTCGCCAGATATAGCTAGAGGCACATCTGGGTAAGCACCGGCTACATCGTAATCAGCATCCCTCCCAGACGATATGGAGACTGAATTGCTCCGATAAAGAGTGTCCAACCCCGACGAGATAGACGCTCTGCCCTCGACCCATCCGGTGCGAACAATCTTTTCCATCTCCTTCCAGTCACTAGAACCACTCCAATCTTTGCGGTCAGTTCTTTGGGATGACGGATCGTCAAACAGGCTCTGCTTATTATTAGCTGAGTCAATAGCCTCATACACAGTGTCAAAACAGACAGCACTTGACACTGGGTAAGCTCGCTTCAGCTCGTCCAGATCTATGATGTCGCTCACTTCGCACCTCCGATCAGAGCTTCGATCTTAGCGATCTGTTCAGCTGATAAGTCTTTCCACATTGCATACTTCTCAGCTTTCTCCTGACTGAACCCAGCGTTGATCAGCTTAGCTACGGACACAGTTGCCCGCATTGACACGATGTGGCGAATCTTAAGCTTCTGAAGAGCACCACGAACCGCTTGCACTCGCTTGGCAATCGCTAGCCCTCCAGTGTATTGGCTAGCTATAGCGTTCTCGACTTTGGTGTCGTAATCAACATCGACAAAGACGAAGCGATCCTTAGTAGCTTTGTCCATCTCGTTGCGCCCAACGTAATCACGGGTAGCACCACTCCAATAAGTATTACTGGCTGCGATGACTCTGAAGTTTTCGTGAGCCTTATAGTTGCCTGTAGGGAAATCGCATATCCGGTTAGCTATGGCACTGTTGAACCTAGTCGCTGCCCGTGGTGAGCTAGCATCGAACTCATCCCACAGAAACAGACCACCCTTAGTGAACGCTTTGAAGAAAGCAGTCTCGAAGTATTGACCGTGTGCATCACGGTATCCAATGAGCTGGTGCTCAGTGTCAACCTTACCGGTGAAGTAGAAGTCTAGGTCCAGAGCCTTAGCTATCAGCTCAGCCATAAATGTCTTACCAGTCCCAGCTCCACCGACTATAGCCGCATTCTCTCCGCAGCCTATGATTGTAGTCACATCCTCAAACTTCTCGTGGACTACCTCGTCAATCTTCACCTTACTGACTGGGGTGATGATGATTTTCTTCTCAGGCATACCACCTCTAGCTAGTCGCTCGGTGACTTGATCGTCCACGATTCTCCTGATGTCCTCTTCATCTAGGCTATCACCACTGCTACCAGTGAGGATCTCGATCAAGTCTTCACGACTGATAGCTGGCTTCTCCTTCTTACGAACCAGAGGTTTGCGCTCAGGTTCTGGCTGAGGATCGCCAGCAGATGGCAGCACATAGCCCTCAGGTGGGAAGGACCACGTTGTGGCTACAACACGCAGTGCATCTACACCAAACCCAGCTAGCTGGCCGTTAACAAACGGTGTCCAGTGCTTTTCGCTGTCTGGATTGGTGAAGTTGATCTCGTCGTTGTTCTTACGTTCACGCAGATAGCTGCGTAGCTCTGCCTGCGTCATTGTTTTCGGGTTTTGTTCCATAGTATTATTATTATTATTATTATGTTGTGGTTTGGTTTTACTCGTGACTCTCTAGCAGACTGTCCTGATTGTTGCGGAGCACCCTAGCTGCCCACAAAAACGCTTTGCCCCAGTGTTCAAAGCTCTCAACGACCTCTTCTACATCGCTTACTACGTTGAAAATGCGATCCACATCTTCGATGAGAATGTCCTTATGGCCCCAATAATTCTGGTCCTGATGCTTCCAGAGATGGTCGATGACTTTGTTCCTGTCGTAGTATTCACTCATAGCATTGCCTCATCGTTTAGTGTTCCCTCAGCTAGCAGCTCTTTATGACCTCTCGATTGCCCACCGTATGACCACGGTATGCGCTCGACTTTGAAGAAGTCTTTGCCCTCTTTGTGCCAAAGACTGACCTCGATGCACCCGTCCGCACACGCTGCCTGAGTGGTGATGCCTGTAGACTTATGCCCACGAGCTGTGGGTGTGGTTTTGCGAGCTGACTCGCTGATCTTCGCGTAGTAATGACTCATAGTTTTGTTCCTTATGTTGTTTGTTTGTTGTTGCTGCCACCTATCCGCTGAACAGGTGGCAAAAGTTTAGCTGCACAATAAAAAAAGGATCGCCGTAGCGATCCCTAGCATTGCTGTGAGTATGATTCCTATTACGTCACTCATATCTAGCTTTCCATATTGCGTCTGAGAGGTAGCAACCTAGCTTTACCAGTCGCTGCCTCATCTCAGCACTGCTGTGTTCCTGAAAGTCAGTTGAACCTACCCAGTCAGCAGCAAGCGAAACTGTCTGGGTTAGCTCAAGCATCTCTTCCCGATCCCGAATAAAGCTTTTAACGGTTAGGGGATTTCTGTGTTCATTCACGCTGCCACCTCTCTTCCTGATTCACTGAGCCAAATCATCAGGTCTGCCGTGAGTGCCGTGTGATTCGGAAACTCAGCTCTCATCATCATCAAGCACAGCTTCTCCCACTTACCGTAGGTTTGCGCTGTCGGTGTCGCTTTAGGTGAGTCGGGGAATATGCTTCGCATCCACCGCAAAATATGCGTATCCAACACGGCATACTCTTTGCCCTGCGCGTGGACCAAAAAGAACCTAGCAGTCTTAGGCCCAATCCCGTGGATAGCTAACAGCTCGTCCAAGGTCACTGTCTCCACGTCCACCGATATGGCTTTCGATATTGCTGCTGCTACGCGCTGATATTGTCCGGTCTTAGCTCGAATAATCAGCTCCGGTATGTTCTGGCTTAGTAGGTATTCAAATGGCGTCTCCCATCTGTCCTTCCCACTAAGCAATAGCTCCAGCTTCGCTGCTGCTACGTCTGAATTCTTCCCCACTGACAGTATGCAGAAGATCAGGAACTCCTGCTTCCGCCAGTAAGCATCTGTCGGTTTAATTAATCTCTTAGGGTCGATCATAATGCCACCTCATCTTCCTGCATTGCATACAGCTTCAGATCAGCTATCTGGTCTTCAGTGAGCTTGATTGGCCTGTCTAGGGCCATCTTAGCTAGATTGCTGTAGGAGATAACCTCCTCGAACAATCTTCCACGCCAATACACGCTGATGGCATTGCCACCGTATGGGTAGGTTCCGTAACGGCGTTGGTCCTGATACATCGGCACAGCATAGTCGTGTGCCACGTATGTTGTCTGTTTGGTTATTCCACTAAGCTCGACTAGCTCAGCGACACTGATTCCACTGGTTGCTTTCATTTTTCCTTATGTTTTTGTTTGGTTGTTGGTTTATGCGGTCAGCTGAGCTAGCAGAGCTGCTTTGTCGGCTGGCGAAAGATTACCCAAAGCTTCAGAAATTTGCGCTGGTGTGAGTGTGCGCTTTCCGCGCCCAAGCTTGGCCGCGACCGTCTCAGGCCTGACGTAGGTGGCACAAAATCCATCCTTAGTCTCTCGCAGTTTTGTGAGCAGCATGCCCTTCTGTTGCACCATACTAGCCACATTGATTGCTCCAGATTTGCCAGCTTTGCGCTGATACTCCTCAAAAGCACGCTTTGCAGCTTGGCCTGTTAAGCCTGTAGATAGCTTAAACTGCCTCGCGCCCATCATTGATTCGGTTGTTCTGTTGAATCTGTCTGTTTTCACGATTGATTGATCGTTGAACCGTGTGGATTGAATGATTTGCATAGTTTTATTCCTTATGTTTTTGGTTGTTGTTTGGTGTTCAACGCACCCTCGTGATGCGCTGAAAGCAAACAACGGCCTACCATCGAGTTCCCCGATGATAAGCCGTCAAAAGCTTGCAATCCTGTTGTCACAACAAGCCAGAGTGCATGCCTACACGCTGCCTCGCTCTGATTGCTTGTAACCCTACCTGTTACAGTAAGATTTTACGGTGGCCCCGCCACGTAGGTAGGCTGTTGATGGTATAGATGCCCATCATATCAGCCCCGAAAGCTTTGCTTAGTGCTTCCCCCACGCTCCCACTTCACGATTGTTGCATCTACTCGTGAAGCAGTGTCGTCGCTGTTCTCATTTCACCAACTAGGTTCAATGGCTTACCTAGATGCCGATTCAGATTTAAAAGATCAGATGATCGAGTTCCCCGATCAGAGGAGTGGAAGCTATCCACTGGCCTCGTGTAGCTATTCGCCAATGAGCGCTGGAAGTTAACCTTAGCTAGGTTTATTTCTTAGCTATGGTTAAGATCAGTGAGGACCAGTTAAGGCTAGCTAAGAAAATGAGAGCTGAGGGAAGCAGCTGGAAAGATATTGCAGACGCAACCGGAGCCAGTGTCAGAGGGTTAACATATAATGCGAAGCGGAACGGTTGGAATTTGAAAAGCATTGCCAAGCCAGCGCCAAAGCGGGCAAAGCCGATTGCCAAGCTAGAACAGAAGAGTATTGAGCAGATAGCAGAACTGGTGAGAGATCAATTAGCTAATGATATTGAGGCTAGCGCTAACACGCTCCGAAACTGGCAATCTGATAGCTTAGATCTCAGAGACTGGCAGAAACGTGAACAAATTGCCGAATCTATACAGAAACGTGCCAGTTCATTGCTAAACATTGGCAATCAGGCGGAAAATGTGGTGAATATAGCAGTTTTGAGCCAGCTGCCAGAAGCTGCAAGTAGTTCTGCAATAGATGGTTAGCTAGCTATTGCCATAGGTTGGCAATGAACAATCGACACCGGCAAAACAGACCCCACCACCCCCCTCTGGCCCCCCGTCATTCATATATACGACCCCACACATTTTTTGGGTAAAATCCAAATCAGGCAATAAGCCCCTATGCGCTGCCTGATCCCCCCTCATACTCCCCCCATATACCAGTCTTATACTATTATATATACACACTACTACTACATAGGAACGAGCGTTCCGCTTTTAGGAACGGTTGTTCCGCTTTTAGGAACGAGTGTTCCTATTGGCCTTTGCTGGCTCTGTAATAGGGCTAGAAACGCGCTGTCGTGTTGTGTAGTGTAATGTCATTAATGAAGGATGAAACGCAGTCTGAGGGGCATTCTGAAGCGATTACGGGGTATTGTATGAAGTGCAGAGCGCATCAACCAATACTCGATGCTGTGGAGTATGAGAATAAGCAGAGGTTGGGCGTGAAGGGCAGGTGTGGTGAGTGTGGTAGTGGTATGTTCAAGTTCATTGGCTCTAAGACTCGCAATAGACCTAAGGGCTATGATGTGATGAGGGCTCGTGAGCGCAGGCTGGAACGCCGTAGGGCGAAGCTGCTTGACGGTGTGCCACCTATCAGGGCAGCGTATATCAGTGATCAGGAAGACCCCAACCCCAGAGATTGTCAATGAGGTGCTCAGTGAGAAGCCTCTTCATCTGAAGACATACAGACTGGACTCTTCTGAGATAGCAGCGATACAGCAGGGTCTGAGTGCTGTGGAGTTTCTTATAGAGCTGTTTAAGGCTAGGGGAGATACTGAGCGTGCTGATACACTAGCCTGTCACGCATACAACCTCACGGGTATGCTTAAGGATTTAGACGAGCTACCCGCTGTGACTAACGATATGGGCTACAATTAGTCCTCTTCGTCGCTGGCTCCGTCCTGAGCTTCTAATGCAAGCCTGTGCTGGTGCATTGCTAGGATACCTACCATCTCGTGGTAGTAGAGTGTGCCACTAAACTCGTTGATGACCATTGCCAGAGCGTTATCAAACTGCTCAACGAGTGGCAGGTTGCTGTGGTGGTAGCTACTCATCCTGTTCATTGATTGGTTTTCTGTTGTATTCCCTCTTAACCACATTGATAGCCCCAATAGGGACTGGGTGCTTGGCCGCAATAGCTGACTTTAGGATGCTCTTAGAGATTTGCATTGGCCGATACAGGCCAGCGAGTATGTGCCTAGCGTCTGTTTCGGTCATACCGTTGGTTGCCAGTGCGTTCAGAATCTGGGCATCACTCAGACCACCCAGACGCGCTGCTTGGACCTGACGCTGAACGTCTTTGAAGATCTCATACCTGCTGTCATTGGCAGATCGGTAGGCAGAGATCATACTCTCAGAGCTAACTGTGCCACGATTGCCAGCAACTTTATTGAAGATCTTATTGGCATCATTGATCCTCCTCTTATTGGCAAATGACATGCGTTGCAGCTTGTCTGTGTAGTCGATGGTTCTGAGCCTAAGACCTGTGATCTCAGATAGGGCTTCCTTAGTCAGCGTAGGCTCTTCACCTGACTCTAGTGTTTCGCCCTTAAAAGCCGGGAACCACCTATTGATAGCTCTCTCAGCTGTCCCCGGCAGGAACAGCTTCCCTATGTGCGTAACGAAGTCCAGAGCTTGATCTGTGCCGCTGGCTTCTGGGTTCCAGATGTAGTTGCCATAGCTATCGTTGTTTCTGAGCACATCAATGATTCCGCCTGCAATGATTGTTTCAGACACAAACGGATCAAAAGCAGCTGCCGCAGAGTTGATAATGTGGCTGGAGGCTGAGCCATCGCCCTGCACGCCTCTAGCTCCAAACAGAGACATTATGGCATCTGTCGTAGCAGAGTAGGGGTTATTGAAGCTGACGTTGATGTAATTGATTTTACCGTCCTCGTCGCGGCTGAAGTAAAACGTGGAGTTCTTCTCGTAGTCAGCGAGCAGTGATCTGACTTCATCCTGCTCCTCACCGCTGACCCCGCCTAGCATTGAGCTTAGCAGCTGGAAGCCGTAAGCGTAAGCACCTGTAACAGCTAGATGCCCGCCTAGTCGCTGCATACCATAGCTGGTATTGCCGTTCTTAATCTCTTCAACAGCAATCTTAATGTTGTTTACCTGAGTTCTGATTGACTCGTAGGCGAACGACATAAACGGACCAAGTGCTGGCTGCATAGCTAGGAACTGAGCCCCAGGAGGGATCTCGGAGTATGTGGGCATTGTCTGCCTGACGCGAGTAGCGGCTTTCTGGTCCAGCTCTTTGGGAGTTAGCCCTGCATTGTTTGGTAGCTTAGCGAGCTTGGATCTCTCCATCTCGAAAGCCATTATCTTACCTAGCTCATCCGATGCCCGGTATACACGCGTTGCTGTGCCTGCTGTTTTGTTCCAGACCTTACCAATCGCTTCAGCAAATGTTTTGTTTAAGGATTGGTTCGGGTCGAGTGATGACGACAGGTTCTGGTTTAGGTCTCCCAGAGCCCTCTTCAGCTCAGCTGTTGTAATCTCTTCACCAACTAAGCCAAGCTCGGTCATCCTGTTGAAGTAAGCTTGTGCAGCTTTGTTGCTACCAGCAGCGTCAGCCCATATAGCTTTTACGGATGGGACAAATGACTTCCACTCCCTCAAATTCCAGTAACCGCTCATAGCTAAGAAGAACGGCTGACCTATCAAGTTTCTAACGTGAGTCATCAGACTGCCGACAGTCTTTACTGACTTTGTAGCTACATTGAGCTGGGCGAGCATATCAAACATCCCGTTCCCAAGCCCGTTGTAGGTTTCGTTGTAGGTGTCGAGCAGTTCCTTAACTTCGGGCGTTGTGTAAAGCCCAGCTAGAGGCGAGTAGCTTTCGTTAGCCGGTGTGATCTTACTGTTAGCGATTCCAGCTCTGGAAGCCATAGCCTGCTTCTCAAAGAATATCTTATTCATACCAGCTTCCCTCACATCGTTCAGAAACTTCTGGTTCCCGATGAGATGAGCCATACGGCTAACGGTTCTGGCGTAATTGACATCTGGATCGGTGTATTCACCCATCAATGCCCGGATCTCTGGGGCGATAGTCTTACGTTTCTTAAACAGGTCCAGATTCTTCGCACCCAGTTTGCCGCTCGTAAACTTATCTACTGCGCCCTCAGAGGAGAGCTGGTCTAGCAAGTCTTGAACAATAACCTGAGCTTCCATCCTAGCTCTGGATTCAGTGTATGGCATTTGCCCCTTACGAGGCTTCCGGTTCATCAGCTCAGCTGCGATGTAGTTCTCGGCGGATGTCAGGACTTCTGGCGCTATGTTGCTCTTATAGTCTGCGTCATCAAAGATGCGGTAGCTGCGAGCCAGATACATACCAATGTTACCCTCAACCTTCGCTTTAAGCTCCCCGTCGATATAGCCTTCCTGCATCATATACCTAGACAGAGCATCTATCTGGTTACGCATAGCGGCTACAGCTTGAGCTGTGCGTTCGGGCAAAGGCTTGAGCACCATATTGAGTCCGTTTAGGTGCATATTGATGAGAGTCCTGTCAGCCTGACTGATGTCAGATCCGTATTCTGCCCTTACAGCAGACTCCAGATCTCGTCGCTGCTGCTTAACGACATTCATCACTTTGTTGATGTAGCCATCTTTCTGCACCCTAAGCTGGAACAGGTTGATGTCTGCTTTACCGGTCAGCGGGTTGGTGATGTTTTTGAGCGGATCTTTGAGGATTGTTTTCCCAAACTTCTTCAGTTCTAGCAGCTTCTTCTTAGGATCAGCGATTGCGCCAAGTATGCGCTCGATCAAGCTAGCTCTAGGACTAGAGGCGTATGCGTATGGGTTCTCTGCATTAGCTGAGTTCTCACGATGTATTTCGCTCAGGATGTCGCCAAACTCTGGGTTTACATTGTCGATGTAGTCGATCAGCTTCATCTGAGCATCTTTCAGAACTTGGCTAATCCTAGACTTAGTGACACCACGGTCTGTCGCGATCTCGGTGACCGTTTTGTTTCCGGTGAACACATCAACGAGCACGCTTTGCTGCATTGGCGTCCACCCAATCTTAGGCGACTCTGCTTCCAAAGTCTGGACCATACCCTCACCGCCCGGAGTCAGGCCAGCTGCTGATGACTTGCTAGCCACCTGCATTCCGTCAGAACTGTCTTCGGCGACCGGGGCGTCTATCGAAAGCTTCTCAACATTGCCGCCACGTTTCTTCGCATTTGATCGCTTTATGGCGTCTTTGCCACGATTGCTGACAACTGTCTTAAACCAAGACAACGGAGGGACACCTTCATCCGACTCAACGAACTCTCCAGCTTTGTATGCTTCATCAAATTCTAGAATAGCTTTGTAGCGAGTGTAGTCGTATTGCTCAGACCCAACAGCAGGCCAGCCCTGTATCCTTAGAGCACTGTCAATTCGTTCCTGAGCTACCCTATAATGATCCTCCCTAGCATCCTCTTCGGTAGCTACTGGCTTCCTAGATTGCTGTGCTTGCTCAACAGCTGTGCGTTCTTCGGCAGTAGATGTATCGGCAACTTCCGCTAAATACATATCAAGCAGGAAGTTATCAACCTGATCAAAGTGTTGCTTTGCTGCTCCAGAGAGCTGGGCTCTACCTAGAATTCTCTGTATTGCTTCGAGGATGTTCCGGATCAGTGTGTTGCGCTTGGCGTCTTCAGTGACCGACTCAGTGTGCTTTCTCTGTATGAGCTGGCGTATGAATTCCTGAGCCATATGCACATCGTCTCGGAAGTTCATTCCGTAGACACGACGAGCAGATGCTTTCTCATCAGCTGTCATACCGTCAGCTACCTTAGTGTATGCGTCTTCAACATACTGAGTGACAGACATTGACCCGTCTATGTCGCCAGCAGACAGCTGCCTGTTGTATTCAGATTTGAGAGCTTGAACATCGAGATTGTGGATAGCTTCTTCCTCGATGGCTTTACTTAGGCTGAAACGCTTATTGTTTCTGCTCTCAGCCAAACGCTTAGGATCAATAAAGATTGTATCCGTGTTTCCGGCTCTAGCTGCGCTAGCTACCCCAGCTCCAGCTGGTAGTTCAACAACTGAAATCTTCCTGACACCAAGCATCGACCCGAATTGCCTACGCAGGTCATTGAAGGCTTTTCTGAACTCGCCTCTGAGTTGGCTGTCCAGTTCGGCATCAAGCTCAACAGATTCTCCGCCAACTTTAAGAGGCTTTACCTCAGCAACTGGTTCCGGTTCTACCTGATCAACTTCCTGCTCTGGCTGTGCATCCACCTGTGTGGGGGTTTCTATGTATGCCTGTTGGAGCTGTTGAAGTTGTTCAATGGTGATTGGGGTAGATTGATCAGGTATGCCCGGAATCAGCCTAGCTATGTTCTGGTCGATCCTGTTGATGTCTTCTAGCACCTGAGGCAGAGCTTCGGGGCTGCTGTCCAAAGAGTCCGCTACTGCTTCTGACTTCCTGTCTAGAAGCCTGTTTACAGCCGCTCTGTTAGTTGGGGTTAGGTTGTCCCTCTCTAGCTCCTGCTCTGCGATCTCGGAGAGCTGTATAGCGTCTGGTGGAGTGGACATTCTCTGTAGATCTGCCTGACCCTCCAGCACGCGCTCATCTTCTGCGGCTTGTATCTGCTCAGCGTCTGCCTCTGAAAGTGGATCAAGCGGTAGCTCACTAACCGGACGCTTTCCTCCCATCGGGACGTCTTTGTTAGCTTCGGCAAACTGTGCCGCCGGGTCATCTAGCTTAGCGCCCTCAGGCAGAACCTGATCAATAGCAGCTTGTTGTTCGTTTGCTGCGTCCTGTTGATCTAGTTTTGCAGCAGTGCGTGGCGCGGTGTCCCGTAATGTCTGCCGTCTAGCTTCTTCTTCTGGAGATTTCCTCTTCCTACCTACAGCTGACGGAACCGAACCGAGTCCACCCAAAGTTGATCCAACTAAGAAAGCATCCCACGCTTCTCTGAATGACTGGTCAAGCGTTACGCTTGGGTCGTATGACTTCCTAGCAATGACGTATGAGCCAATGAAAGCGGATGGCGCTTCCTCAACAGCACCCTCAATAAGAGCGCCCTTAGCTATCTGAGCCAGACCAGAACCTCTAGCAACACTGTCGATGCCTTCCTGAACTGGTTTAGATCTTAGGGCGAGTGCTAGATTCTCTAAGTCAACAGCCCCTAGCTTGTTTGCGACAACTCCACCACCTGCTGTGAGAAGCACATCCAGCGAGCCCTGAGCTGCTGCTGGCTTTACAGCTGCCTTAGCAGCCTCTTCCTCGCTCATCCCCTGATCTTCATAGCCCTTACGAGCTTGCTGATACGTTGAGCCGAAGGACTGAAGACCGGAAAGCACAGCAGTGCCAGCCGTGATTGCGCCAGCGCCCAGTCCTCCAAGCGTTCCAGCTGCACCAGCTCCCACCACAGGAACCAAGCTAGCAGCACCGCTACCTAGTTTTGACGGGAACGAATCCTGATCAACGCCTCTGTCAAAGCTTGCGCTAGTTAGATCTGAGGCTATGTCTCCGCTTTCCCTAAGCCGCTGAGACATCTTATCCGCTTGGTCTGCATTTTCCCTAGCCCACTTCGCAGCTTCAGCGCTAAACGGTTTGTAGAGGTTTTCAACAATGCTCCATCCAGCAGCTCCTGTGTCGTAAACAGCAGACGCTAGAAACGATTTGCCAAAGTCTTCAACGGCTCCAGCTACCGGGTTGCGAGTGAATAGCGAGTAGTCTTTGGCGAAGTCAGGATCTTCCTCTGCTAACTTCGGGAAGCGACTACCAAGTGCCACAGTTATTTCTTCATCTGAGTTCTCACGAAGCTTCGGGAACCTAGACCTTAAAGTGTCGAGCGTTCTGGATGGCATGATTGAGTTGCCTTAGAAAATTGCACCGCCTGCGTTGAGGAAGTTTAAAATATCCTCAAAGCTTGACTCCTCTGTCAGCGGGGGTGGGCCGTTAAGCTTTGGTCTGTTCATCGCAGCGTTCATGCCCTGTTTGAACCCCTCAGTATCGAACTTGCCAAGTTCACCCATCTCTCCCGGCGTGTAGAACTTCACTGCATTTTCTTCAGCCCACTTTTGCTCACGCTCGGTAGCGTCAGGTGGCAGTAGTTTTTTCACTTCAGCCATCAGCTTAAGCTCTGACAGCCGCTTGGCTTGCCTAGCATCAGAAGCACGAAGTTCGGTGTATTCGTTCCAGTCGTATGAAAACGTATTGGTGTCTTGATTGAAGGTAACGGACTCTGGTTTAAATTTTGTCATATACTCCAATCCGTCGTTCCACCGTTTCTGACTAGCTGCTTGAGCTTCGTATTGAAGCTTTAGGCTGCGATCATTGCTTGCAACACTGATTGCATTAAACCGCATTGCAGTTGCTTCTTCTCGCAGCTCTTTCGGAAGATTAGCTGGCTCAGCTGGAGGGCTGCCCTCGCCGTTCCAGTTGGAAAGCTTGGTGCTGTATGAAGACATAATTGGAGCGAACTGCTTTGCCTCATTAGCTTTCCGCATCATTTCCTGACTCTCAAATTGAGACTTATACAACTGTGCTAGCTGTAGCGATTGATTAACTATGGCGTTTTCCTGCCTAAGCGTGTATTCCTTATTCCTCAGTTCCAGCTCATCGAGTGCAATCTTTCTGTTCAGCTCGAACTGCCTAGACCTCTCCGCGAAATTTGTTCTGAACTGCTCGTTCTGGTCACCTCTGCTCAGGTCAAATTGTCTGCGCTGTTCAGCCATACGGTCGTCAGCCTGCCTCGTCTGAGTTCCAAACTGAGCCGCCCTCATTCCGAGGTTTGCGCCCTGTAAAAAGTAATCTACTGGTTCTGCCATAGCGTTGATTAAGATGTTGCCCAGTTAGGCATTCCTGATGAATTGAGGGTGTCGCTTTGTGGAGTGCCGGACATTCCAAACATTCCACCTATACTGCTTCGCATACGTGAGAAGAAACCGGCGTTGCCTGCGTTAGCTGCACCTACGGTTCCGGGGTTAGCTGCCGCAGCAGCTGGAGCCATCATACCCTGCAACCCAGCGCCCATCATCATACCGCCAGCAGTGCTAGCGAAGCCTGCCAGCTTATTCCCAAAACTGTTCGCCGCATCAGACTGTCGCTTACCAACCAGCGCATTGTATGCGAATTGGTTCTCCTGTATTGAGTTGGCGATTCGTTGTGACGGTGACACATACATCGACGATGTGGACATTGGGTTCACCATATAGTTCTGGCGTAGGTTGGATGACAGCTGGTTGAATGCACCCAAACCAGCCTGCGTCATCTGCAAGCTAGATAAGCCCAGATCACGAGCGGTCAGGTTCCTGCCAGCTGCGCTACCACCGAGCCCCATACTGGTCCCGCGCTCAGCAGCTCTACGCATAATCATCTGCTGATCTGCCATAGGTAGCTGACCTGCGATCATATTCTGAACAGCACTGCCAGCGCCGCTAAGTAGCTCGCGGTAGTTAGGCATCGTGCGTGCCAGCATCGAGTCAAGCCTGTCCTGATCGGCGGCTGTCGTCTGGTCAGCTAGTTGGCGTGCCTGATCAAAGCTGGCTAGGTTTGCAGCGATTGCTGCTTCCTGTTCCTTAGTCTGATCGACGGGTTTGTAGGTGGGGATCTTTGGCCCCTTCTTCAACAGGGAACCACCTAATCCTAATGCAGCTCCTGCTGCTAACATTCCTAGTGCCATATCAAATCACGCTTTCTATTCCGCCACCGCCGGTGGTATTTAGGTTTGTCATTTGTAAAACTGGAACCACGCCATCACCCATATGATTAGCGATCTGGTTCTGAAGTGAGTCGTATGCGAGGTTCCGATACTCTGCTGCTGCACCAAAGTCTCTGTTCTCCTCAAGCTTGATGGCGATTGCCATATTCTTCACAGCGTAGAGGTCGCTTACCATCAAGACATCCGTGTCGTTTACGGCATTGATGAACCTCAGCTTAGCTATAACCGTGACTGGAACTCGCTTCTCATCGCCGTCCTCACACCCAGCAGCACCACCCAAGCTAGGTATCATTGACCGACGATAGCTAGGTAACGTCTCGTCAGGTTGGTATGTGGCTATGTCAACCAGAGTAGGGGTAGCAGCATCCGTGATCTCATAGACCTGCACGTTGCCCTGAGTGGTATCTTTTAGAACATTCGTAACGCTCTTAAAGCTGGTGGCTGTGTCTACGTAGCCGTTAATAAGCGTAACAACCTCGCCATCCTGATACACGGCAGTAGCTCCGCTACCGCTCTTCAGTGTTCTTACCCAGTTGTTGTTGCTGTCGTAGCCCTGTATGGTCACGGTCTTACCGGCGTCAGCTTCTAGGAACGCATACACACGCAGCTGTTTGCCTGCACCTGACAAATCACTGTGAGTAGGGGATTCACCACGGTCTAGTAGCTGGTAACCAATGTTGTCCTTATCGGACATTAGGCCGTAGCCGCTTTCAACGAACTCAAACCAACCGTTACGAACTGTGCCGGGATTGCTACACACAGCTACAGTTTCGATTGTCTCAATCTGCCGAGGCCAAGCGATACAGCCGTTGGTAGCGCATAGCGTGAACTTACCATACGTTCCCTTCCACTTACCGCTCTCAATCAGCCTGCGCTGAGCTTCGTTGATGTAGTCAGTCGTGCGCGAATCAGTAGCACACAGGTTGAGGTGCTTAGCGATCCGCTCCTTAGCTGTTCCGAGGGTGACCTTCATTATGGTGTGTAGTAGATGCGAGCGGTTCGTTTAATGAAGTAAACGCCGTAGTATGGAGGCAGGTTTGTGATTGGATCATTGTCACCACCAACTGTCTCAGTGGTAAGCACACCCGCCGCTGCAATCGAGCTGGTGTATCCAGTGCTCGTTGTGTGTCCGCTGTTCTCGTGGGCTAAGTTGTCAGTTAACCCGCTGGCATCTGATCCAGCTGTGCCGCCAGATGCTTTGTAGTAAGCCTTACCCTTATGCTGGTGATCGGGGAGCTGTCCGCTAGTTAGCGTAATCTCATCACTGCCTCCAGTGCCGTTCACATTGACCACTGTGCCTCCAGCAAATGTTCCAGCTCCCACTAGGAACTTAGCCGATAAAGCTGTGTCAACTTCCCAGAACGGTCCTGTGTAAGATGTAGCTGTAGAGGACGAGTTACCCGGAGCTTCGTATGAAAGCAGGTCAGCAGTTGTGCCTGCCCAGATCCTGCGTTCACTGCCACCAGCTGGCACTGGGTGTTTAGCAATCCAGTAGCCATCGTAGTAGACATACAGCCTGTCAGGGTAGCCACCGTCAGTTCTAATCCACGGCTTATCTCTGTCAGCAGCGGAAGGCTCAGTGTCACCGTAATTAAACAGCGAGTAAGCACCGTTGACGTAAGCTGTGGTAAGATCGACAAACGTGTCATAAAGCTCCGACACGGAGCCAAAGCATGTTCCGTCTGGAACCGTTCCCTTAACGAGAGTGACTGATTGATTGGTAGGCATTGTATTTAGCTGGGTATGATAAATTCAGATAGATGAGTGATGAACAGGAAGCCGTCATCAGAGATCAGTGCTGTCGAGGTTGAGGATGTAGAGCTTGTGCAATCTCCGCTCAGCACTGGCTGGTATGCGGATTGAGCTGATAGGTCGCTACAGCTAATTGCTGTAGACGGCGAAGCACTGACTGTCCACGTATCAGCAGCTGGAGCGCATCCAAGCGAATAGCTGAACGGGCTTTGGTCCGTTGAATCCGAGCAACTAACTGTTAGGGATGGACTACTCATACACAGCTGCTAGTGCTGCCGCATCCTCCGTATGGTTCTTCAATTACTGGGTATGCGTGCAATCGGAAGCCCTTAATTCTGACCTGACCAGTCCAACCAATCCTAACGGACATCTCGTAGCCGTTACGCATAGGAGCACCGTTGGTTGACTCGCAATCATCCTCTGGCTGAGGTAGGCGCAGTCGAGTTCTGTATTGAGGTTTGTAGTTATTGAAAGTCAGGCAGGAACCAGCGTCTGGGTCACAGTTGGATGTCTTCGCGCATTCAATGAACGTGTTCCAGTTGACCCACGCTGGATACTGGTTGGGCTTGTATTTAACATCGAAGGACACCTGACCCTCCAGCTGGTCTATCCACATCTCTCCATACTCAAGCCGCTTTAGCTCAAACGGATTCTCAAACGTGTAGCTAGGGCTCTCGATGTAGCAGCTAATACTGGTTGAGTTGTTGTCCTTCTTACCATCGCGCGTCAGCTCCCAAAGCTGAATAGGGCAGGAGGAGCTGAGGTTGAACACAAAGCAGCGCGACTCACCCTCAACATCAGCCGTTAATAGCTGTAGGAAATTGAGTCCCGTCCAAAGTCCCTCCCACGCTGCGGGCGCTTTCGCCCCAGTCCCTCCTACCAAATCGAAGTCCAGAACAGCTAATCCCTTAAAGTAAGTGCCACGACTGCTTGGCTGCGGTGTGACAGTGGACAGGTAACGGTTATCAAACAGGACACCGCTAGTGGTTTCGGCTATGCCTGTCTGTGTCTCGTTAGTTAGAAGCGGGTTGATCTCACGGCTGATCGGTATCTGACCGTATTCCTGCCACTCTCGCCTGCTGCTGACGTAAGACCTAATACCATCAGGAGCACGATAGAACATATCGCCGTTAACCAGCACGCAGCTACGATCACTAACCGCACCGTAATTGATAGCCACAATCCGAACAGTCGGATACGTGACATTCTTCCAGTCGTCTCTGCTTGTTGGGACATTGACTGCAAATACTGCATCAGTAGTGTGAACCAGCAGTTCGCCCTGACCCAAACTGCTGTCAGGCTGGTTCATAAACTTCATAGCTGTGATGTTGCCTGTATCAAGCGGCACAGCGAACGCGCCGCCCTCAGCTATGTAGGTGTTCTCCGTGAACTGAATAACCTCAGTGCCGCCACCAGAAATATCCCCAGCTACAAACTCATTGCGTCTGGCTACCCAGAGCCTGCCGTTACCAAACGCCATAGCGGTCCCAGTGGGAACCTCGTCTGCATCAGGAGATGATCTGCGGCATCCAGCACCGTTGTAAATGATCGCTCTGCTCTGACCGTCCTGTATGACTAGGTATTGCTCAGCCTGTTGGAAATAGAAAACAGGTATGTCCGGTGGATTGATGTCAGCAGTGCCATCAGACTTCTTAGGAGTAATGTCGCTGACCACACCGGAAGGCATGTCGATGCGGAAGATGTATCCACCAATAGCGCAGACCAGATAGCTATACCTGCCGTATCTGTAGTTGTAAGCGCCCTGATAGCGGCCAGTCTCCCAGATCGACTGCATTGCTTCAGCTTCCTCCGGCAGTGTAGCTGAGAAGGTAAGTGGTATGTTGTTAAACGCTGGTCTGGTTTTAGCGAAACCACCGCGCATCGTCACGTTCACAGCAAAGCTAGCCTGATTACGTGGCAACATGCTGGGAGCTTTCCCAGCGTCTATCCCGCGTTCTAGGGTTATAAACCCGTCAGAGATGCGCTGTTGATCAATGACTGGCATCAGTTAAATGCAACTACGGATATTGAATGGTCAGTGCTTGTCGTCGGGGAGGTTGCTCCAATAGTTACCGAAGCTGTGCTGCGAGCTGTTATCTTATATACGGTTTCGTCGCTAGACGAGAACACCAACGGCAGAGTAGTAGACACTGGGTCGGTGAAAGTAATGGTGAAAGCAACTGGACTGCTAGTGCTAGAAACCGAAGCTACATTCACTGAAGAGGCGTCAGCACTCGTGGTTCCAGCGGAGTGATCCCTAGTCACATAAGTCCTCAGCGCATAGCTTGGGCCTGTTGTGTCAACCCACTGAGGAGTCGAGCCGCTCAGCGACAGCACCTGACCAGCAGAGCCAATAGCCAACCTCACCCAGCTGCTACCGTTCCAGTATGCCAAGTCGCCAGCTGCGCCACCGCTGTTAGCTAGGTCAGTGAGTGGCAGTGATCCAGTAACGCTGCTACCACTGATGTCTATCTGCCCAGAAACCTGAGACCCACCCAGATCAACAGTGCCACTTAGGTCGCTGAAAGCTGGCTGCTTCCACTTAATGCCTAAGTTAAGCGTTGAGTCTGCAAATAGCGCAGTGCCGTTAGCCCCCGGTGAAAGCTTGTCTGCCGATGAGCTGAGACCGTTGAAAGTGGCAAGTTCGCCCTTAGCTGTAAGCCCAGTAATTTCTCCGTCAGCTCCAGCTGGCCCCTGCATACCAGCAGGCACAACCAGTGTGCCAGATGGGATAGTCCCTCCCGTCACGCCGGGGTCGCCAGTGTAATCCAACCGCTGCACGTTTAAGTAATCAGATCCTACCCCTAATACTTTGAAGTGACCTACGTTGGCGAAGTAAACAATCTGCCCAGCAGTAAAAGTAACGTCTGTGTCATCAGTGACGTAAGCGTTAATAATGCCTAGCGCAGCGGGAATTGTGTAAGCTGCGGTTGTATTGGTGTAGGCGCTAATGCCGTCAGCCCCGTTTGTTCCGTTGGTTCCAGCTGGGCCAGCTGGTCCCTGAGGACCGGGCGTGTTGACTGTCGTTGATGTGCAGGTTGTTTCGCAGCAGTCGGTGTTCTGGTTGAGAGTAATACCCATCGTTTGACAATCTTTTGAAAGTTTGAGGGAGTGTTCCCTATAAGGGTAAATCAGTATTTCTGAAGCCCCTACTGTCAAACGGATTGATCAAGCACAAATACAACCTCGCGTTTGACCTGCAACTAAACGAGATCGAGCTGGAGTTATACGCTTTTAGGATTAATCACAAACCTGAGCGTGGTGGACTAGGAGCCTACAAACACTTTAGGAACGCAGCTTCTATGCTGTGGCCTAAGCTGATTTGGAATCCGTGGCTTGAGAAGCAGATCGAATCGCTGTGTGAAAACCAGTGGGTATGCTGGGCAGGATGCGGAGCTAGCGGCAAAACGTATGCTGCCAGCTTGTATTCTATGGTCTACTTCCTAGCAGCACCTCTGCTGACTTCGATCATTCTCACATCAACTACAGCTAAGATGATCCGCAAACGTGGTTGGCCTGTGATACAGGATCTGTATCGCACCTGTAAGGGTGGTTACCCAGCTCACATCGTTGACAGCAAAACCACCATCCAAGCGATAAGAGGTGATGACAAACACGCTATCTTTGCTATCCCGGTTCTAGATGGGGCAACATCAAAGGCAGTCGCCAACATACAGGGTATCCGCTCTCCGCGCACGATGGTTATCGTTGATGAGGCGACAGACACCCCCGAAGCTGCGTTTGAAGCATGTTCCAACTTACAGAAGGGGACACGGGAGTTTAAGTTCCTAGCTATCGGTAACCCTCATAGCAAGTTCGACCAGCACGGCAGGTTTGCCACGCCTAAGAACGGGTGGGGTTCGGTGAGCATCGAGGATGATGAGTGGGAGACAGAGCGGGGGATATGCGTTCGCTTTGACGGAATGAAGTCTCCCAACATCCTAGCTGGAAAATCTAAGTATGACTTTTTGATTAACGAGGATCAGGTTCGTCAGGCGCAGAAGTATGACGGCGAAGACTCTCCTAAGTTCTGGAAATACACACGAGGGATGTGGGCTCCAGAAGGTGTCTGCAAAACTGTCCTCAGCGAGAGCTTGGTTGAGAAATACCGAGTAATGCACTCAGCTGTCTTCCTCACGAAAAGCGAAATGATTGCTGGGCTTGACCCTGCTTTCAACGGTGGCGACAGGTGTGTCCTTCAAGTGGCTAGGTATGGCGACTTCGACAACGGGAAGATGGGCATCCAGCTTGAGAGGAACGAGATCATCGAGATTGATGCCAAGTCATCCGAGCCCGTCCACTTCCAGATTGCAAATCGGACTCGACAGATATGTGAGGAATACCGCATCCATCCTAGTAACCTAGCTGTTGACGCTACGGGTGAGGGTGGAGGGCTGTGCGACATTCTAGCTAAGACTTGGAGCCCCCAGATACAGAGAGTCGAGTTTGGTGGTAAGGCTAGCGACAGGCCCGTATCTCCAGAGGACCACCGTAAGAGCAGCGATGTCTATGCCAATAAAGTTACTGAGCTATGGTTCAGTGTTAGGCAGTGGGCAATCAATGAGCAGCTGCGAGGTATGCAGCACGATGCTGTTATTGAGTTCTGTGGTCGCATGTTTGACGACGAGAAACGCCTGACAATCATCGAGCGCAAAGCAGATATGAAAAGCAGAACAGGTAAGTCTCCCGACTTGGCTGACGCTGTAGCTCTGGTTGTGGAGATGGCTAGAAGGCTTGGTGGATACGCCACCGCTTCTGGTAGTAAAGCTGGTAAGACTGGCTGGGATCAGATGGTGCAGGAATACGACAGTATCTACTACGACACATTTGCCTAATGAAGCGACTCATACCTACGTCTCTAACCCCTCACGGTGGTTACAGCTACACACAACAGGAAACCAATCACACTCTCACTGCCTACGACTTCCGGTCATTGGTTGAGAGGGTGATTCAACACCGCAAAGCTAACAACCTGCCAGTTCCGTTTAACATTGATGATGCTGTTGAAATGTATATCTGCCACGAGCGACCAGAGTTGTGTGAGGACCAATCCCAAAAGCCATCTCAGGCGCAGCCGCTGACATTAGCGTTGGCCGTCAGGCTTACGAAGACCCTCATAGCTGCTGGTAACAAGCGGGCAGACGAAGACGAAGCTAATCGCAGAGCCGAGATATGCGCTGCTTGCACGGATAACGTGGAGCCAACTGGGTGTAGCGGGTGCAACAAGCCGCTAGTTAAGAAAGCCATCGAGTTCATAGTAGGTGGCCGTAAAACTGCGTATGACAGCTCTCTGAAATCCTGCAAGCATTGCGGCTGCTTTAATGCGGCACAGGTTTGGATACCACTCGATGCACTACAATCAGTGATCTCTGAGGGGGAGAACGATAACCTGCCCGATCACTGTTGGAAGAAGATATGAACACGAGCAACACGCTGCCACTGGAGGAAATCAACGAGGACGGTCAGCCGCCAAAGTCTAGGCTGAACTCACCAGAGGCGGTAGTCGATCTGGTTCAGATGATGATTCGCTCTGATGAGGAGCGTAATCGCATCAGGGCTAAGGTTAAGGGTATCATTGATGGCAACCCGCCATACAGCCCAGCTCAGCTCAGGAAGACCGGACAAGCTTACCGCACCAACGTCAACTTCCGAGAAGCTGAAGCGTTCTTCTCTGTGTCTCTGACCGCTTTCTACGACATCTTCAGCGAGACACCTACTTACGCCACGGTCAGAACCAACCACGGGAACGCATCTGAGAAGGTCCAGTATTCCAGAATCATTACCGAAGAGTTCGACAGGCTTCAGAAGAAAGATCGTGAGTTTGACTACACGATGCAGATCAGCCAGCACGAGATGGTATTGTTCGGGACTGGACCTCTGGTGTTCGAGAGCCCTACTAGCTGGCGTGCGAGAGCCGTTAAAGCTGGCGACCTACTTATCCCAGAGAACACACGCAGTAACCCGACAGACTGGGAGGTTGCCGTAGTCCGTAGGCGCTACCAAGCTCACGAGCTATACCACTACATCCGCGATCCGCAAGCAGCGAGCAGTGTTGGCTGGGATGTGGACGCAGTGCGTCAGGCAATCATTAACGCTGGTCCAGAGGAGTATCGCAGACAGCGAAACTGGGAGTGGCATCAGCAGCGCATACGCAACAACGACATCCACTACTCAGCCCAGTGTAGCTTGGTAAACGCAGCTCACGTTTATGTGCGCGAGTATCCGACTGGTGATGATCCAGAAGGTAAGATCAGCTGCTACATTGTTCTAGAAGATGACGGTCGCAGCTTCCTCTACAAATACGTAGGGAAGTATGATACGTGGGATCAGGTGCTGCACCCAATGTATTATGATAAGGGTGACGGCCACCACCACAGCGTGAAGGGGCTTGGGGTGAAGATGTATCCAGTCATCGAGCTGAAGAACCGGCAGAAGTGTCATATGATTGACGTTGCTGCCACAGCCAGCTCTCTCCAGCTACAGGCTGAAACCCCAGAAGCTACGCAGAAAGCCAGCGTAGTTCAGATGGGGCCATATTCAATTTTACCTGCTGGATACCGTGTAGTGCAGAGGCAGTTCTCTGGAATTGCTGATGCACCTATCGCTGTGGACCGTGAGCTAGAGAACGTGATGCAGTCCAATCTCTCGCAATATCGCCAGAGACTGGACAAGCCACAGGGCAATCCCAAAACAGCCACTGAAGTCCAAGCGATTGTCCAGCAGGCTAGCGTGCTGGGTAAGACGCAGATCGCTCGCTACTACCAGCAGCTAGACCGATTCTTCGAGGAACGCTACCGAAGGGCAGCTGACCCCAACGTGACTGATTATGATGCGATTCAGTTTCAGAAGCGTGTTCGTGAGCGTGGTGTGCCATCCGAGGCATTGAAGGACATCGACTATATCCAAGCCAGTCGCAACTACGGACAGGGGTCAGCTTTTCTACGGCTTCAAACACTGGCTGGTCTTATGCAGATCAGCGGTCAGCTGCCTGAGTCTGGGCGTAACGCTTTGACGCGTGACTACATTGCTGCTCTGGCAGGTCAGCAGCAGGTTGGCCGGTATATGGTGGAGCCGGAAGTGGATGTCTACGCCAAAGACCAGATTGCAGAAGCTAACATTGAGAACGCAGTAATGCAGACCGGCAACCCGGTCGTGATTACTGACAGCCAAAATCACCTGATCCACGCTCAGACCCACTTAGCTAAGGGTGGAGAGCTGGCGCAAGCTGTGCAGCAGGGTGCTGACGGTTCTCAGATTGCAGAATATTTCGGGCTGCTAATTCCACACATTGGGGAACACCTGATGCAGTTGTCAGTTGACCCAAACAGAAAGACAGAAGCTAAGCAGCTTGAAGAACAACTCAACGAACTGACTGGCTTTGCTAACGAGCTAGCTAATCAGGTCACACAGCAGATGGAGCAGCAGGCACAGGCTCAGGCAGAGATGCAGGCCCAGTCAGCTGGTCCAAGCCCAGAAGAGCAGATGAAGATGGCTGCTATGGAGAGGGATGAAGCACGTAAAGACGCCGCTCTTCGTGCTGAGATAGAACGCAACAATCTCAAACTCAGGCAGGAGATGGCTCTGGCGGATGCTAGAGCTGCTGCCAACCTCTGATGCAACACAACAAAGTCGAGACAACTAATGATACTGGTTATTCCGTTCTGCATAAAGGACTGTAGAAGCGCGTTAAAAAATATTCAGTGGGCGTATGAGCTAGACGGGAAGTCAGACTTCGACGTTCTACTCTCATATGACACGGATGTGCCTGAGGCTATGATCAGGCAGATAGACGAGGCTGCGGGGAAGGCGTTTAGGAGCGTCATACACTTCTGCTACAACGAGTGGAAGGGCAGACCTAACTGGCCTAATCCCCAGAACTACGCGTTCCAATGTTTGTGCTGGGAGATCATCAACAAGCATCAGCGCCCGTTCCTGTTCTGGGAACCTGATGCTATCCCAATCAGAGAGAAGTGGGCTGATGACATATGGCGAGACTATCAGGGCTGTGGGAAGAAGTTCTTAGGCCACATAGTCCACGGCGCTATCCACCCAACATCGCTACACTTAAACGGTGTAGCTGTTTACCCACCCAACCTGCACGAATACAGCACAGCCATAATGATCCCGCCAGAAGGCGTGGCTTGGGACGTAGCTGGCAGCTATGACGGCGTAGTCCAGAACTCTCGCCACACACACCTCATTATGAATGTGTGGGAGGTGGACACCAACAACCGCGCTGTCACATACGGAGGAGTTTGCCCCACGTTTAAGAAGCAGTCAGACGTAGATGATTTGGTGGATTTCGACGCATCACTGTTCCACCGAAATAAAGATATGTCCCTCATAGACAGGCTTAGAGAACGCAGGATGGCTAAGAAGCAGGTTAACAACTCACGACGATGCAACAAAAAGTCTACACATACTACGAGAAGGTAGCTCACAAAGACGATAGTGAGCAGATGCAGATGATCTATCACTGGAGAACCAGCTGGTCAGCTCGCGGATGGTTCCCGGTGGTGCTGAACAGATCTGATGCCGAGAAGCATCCGTTCTTCCGGGAGTTCTCTGAAGCCGTATTGAGGCTTCCCACCGTAAATGCGGTTGATTACGAGATGGCCTGCTACCACAGATGGCTAGCTGTAGCAGCTGCTGGTGGTGGTTTTATGTCCGACTATGACGTTATCAACTATTCGTATGAGGCTCGCCAACCGCCAGCCGACCTGACAATACACGAGATCCACGTTGGCTACCAAACAGCTACGCCCGCTTTGGTCTCTGGAACTCCTTACGGGTATTTATCTATGTGCCTGTTTTTTGCGACATGCAAAGTAGATGAGGTATGTAGCCAGATTGGGTCAACCAAAACAACCAGCGATATGTTTGTGATCCAGAAATGCCACGACCGGATGTCCTACAACACATCCAATGACGTTATTGAATATGGTGACAACGGTTGGGACACAGCCAGCCTCGTTCACTACTGCTCAGACAAAACGAGAAACACAGACCGGCTGACCTGCTTGAAGACGGCTAGATCAATATGACACTAACAGAGTGGTGTAACTCACCGACAGCTGTAGCTAACGCACACGCGCTACAGCAGAACAAAACCTACATCGAGATGATGAACGTGATGCGAGAGGAGATGCCGCTAGTGCGGATACCTCTGGCATTTGGGGCCAGCGCAACAGACTACGCCTATGCACACGGGATGCAGAAGGGCTTCGAGTATGCGCTGAAAGTCTTAAAAGCACTGGGGCAATCATCTCCAGAGCTTCCACAGGAACCAGAGGCAACATTTAGTCCAACAAACAACATATGAGTGATACAGCAGTAGAACCAAATCCAGCAGCAGTGACGGGAAGACCGTCCCTACATCCTGAGACAAACAAAAACATCGGCTCTATGGCAGATGCTTTTCGCAGAGCTATGTCAGATGAACCACAGCCAGCACCAGAGCCAGCACCAGAGCCGGTTGCAGAACCTGTAGCTGAGGTGGAGTCAGCAGAAGTTGAGAACACTGACACTAAGGAGTCCAGAAGCGCAAAAGACTTCAAGCTAATCAAGCAGGAACGCGACGAGGCTAAGGCCAGAGTCGCTGAGTTGTTATCACAGGTCAGCGAGTTTGAGGCTAACTCAAGCGTAGCTGAAGAGCTTGAGAAGCTTCGATCAGAGTATGACGAGATGAGTAAGACGCTCAGTCTGACGAATCTGGAGCGGCATCCAAAGTTCAGAGAGCAGTTCGTTAAGCCTATAGATGCTCAGATTGACAGAGCCAAAGCATACGTAGGTGAAGCTGATCGAGCCCAGCTAGAGAAGATCCTGCGTATGCCAGTAGGCGAGGGCAGGGCAAACGCGCTGGATGAGTTGGTCGGTGAGCTGCCCGCTTCTAGACAAGCTTACCTACAGGGCATTGTTAACCGCATTGACGAGATCAGTTACGAGCGTGATCAGCAGCTAGCTGATAGCAAAGCCAGTTACGACAAGCTGGTGCAGGAGGAGTCGCTACTGTCAGAGCAGAAGTCTACGGAGCGCAACAAAGCACTGGAGAAGAGCTTCAGCACAATGCTGAAAGAAGCTCAGGACAACATCCCTATCTACCAGCTGCGCGAGGGTGATGAGGAGTGGAACACGGGTGTCCGAGAGCGAGTCAATCTGGCTAAGAAGATATTGATGGAGCAGAACAGCTTTGAGGACGCAGCAACGGCAGCTCTCTGGGCTGCTAGTGGTGGCGCTCTCGTTGAGCAGAATGCCGCATTAGTGGAGCACAACAGGCGTCTCAACGCAGAGCTATCCAAGCTGAAGGGCGCAGAGCCTAGCGCAGCTGGAACCAGCTCTGACACCAAGTCTAGGCCCAAATCGTCCAACTCATTCTCCGACCGCGTGCTTGGCGAGCTTCGCCAGATGGGGATCAGGGGAGCCCGATAATTACGGCTGCGGGGCCGTGGGCGGCAGTGACTTCCTGTTGTCTCGACTACTGTCGTTAGTTGCACCCCCGGCTGATCACGCTCACGGGTAGATCAGCTGCCGTTCCGCTATTATGAACGAGGCTATACATACAATAAGGTCACAGAGCGCAGTGTTCAGTTTGGGGTTATACCCAGACCAGAACAGCGAGCTGAATATCACTGACAATGACGGTAACCAAGCATACCTCCACCTACCGTGCGACTGCACTATGGGCTCCCAGACACTTCATCACGGGTGCTGGGACTTGGTAAAGACTCACTTTGCAACACACTCCGTGTCTGAGTCCGATGTTCCGGTGGCCATCATTGATGTGGGTGCGAGCTTTGGGTTATTTACGAGACAAATGCTAGCTGCCAACCCCTCAGTTAACACTGCATTCTGCTATGAACCGCATCCCCACAGCTTTAAAATGCTCAGATACAACCTAGCCAACATTCGAGATGTAAGGATGACCAACTGTGCATTGGGTCGAGACGCTAAGGATTTGAGCCTATATGTAGATCGCTCAAACTATGGCAACTGCACCACTAACCAGTCGTTTGCTAGCGATCAAGCCGAGGTGTTTCCAGTCAAGCAAATCAGCGCCAACACCGAAAGAAACAAGTGGGAGTCCTATTTCCCTAGCGGTGATTTTATTTTTAAATCAGACACACAGGGCAACGACATTAACATTGCCTCAAGCATAGCCCTCTCGTTCTGGGGTAGGGTCAGGTGCGCGTTCTTTGAGCTATGGCCTCAAGCTTTGGATGACGCTACGACCCAATCATTCTTCAGTATTCTGAATCTTTTCACCGTGATAATGCCGGATTCAGATCACTCAAAAAACCTTACAGCATCAGAAGCTCTGGACTGGGTTCTATCAGCCAGCCCCGGTCAGGAGCTGGATCTGATGTGCAAAAAATAATTCAGATCCGTTTGACGTTAGTCACAGCTAGCGCGACAACGGTATTGCACGATGAGCTGCGTGCATAACTAAAGCTCACCTCATTAGCCCTACAGCGATTGGCAATCGCACTGGCCCAATTCGGGATTGGCCTACCGAGCAAGTGGTGTATCCGCACTCATCTGCGTGGATGAGCGAGTGGAACATCGTATCCCTAACTTTTTCTAAGGAGAAAATTATGGCTTGTTCAACCGTGTTTGACGCATTTGCGATTGCCACAGAGAACCTCTCAGACGAGGTGTATCGCAATGCTTCTTACCGTTCTGTGTGGCTTAACGCTATCCCACGCGGAACTTTTGAAACTGGTGCTGGTGTCACAAAGACCACCTTCACTATCGAGAATAGCGAACCCACTAGCGACGAAGAAACTTGGACAACTGTTACTGCCTCTGGAGTTGGCGGTGGCGTTGGCGGTGGAGCTGGTGGTAGCTGTGCGAGCACTTTCAACGATGTTGAAGTTGGTTACTCGACCCGCAGCTACTCACCTGAGACATTCGCACTTCAGGGACCAATCATCTGTAAAGACGATTTGATATACGACCACAATGTGGACGTATTCCTGCGTGCTTACATTGAAGAGATGACCAAGCGTGCTCAGCGGAGCTGGGAAAAACGCTACGAGACTCTCTACACCAAGTTTGCATCTAAGGTTGCCGTCGGTAACACCAACAGCATCATCGACACTGAGAACGACATCACCGCTCTCACCACGCTCGGTGACGCAACCTCCACGCTGACTCAGCAATACCTCGACCAGATCGCGGTTGAGCTGATCGACCGTGGTGCTACCAACCCAGACAGCAATGGCTACATCACCTTCGGTGAAGACGGACCTGTGTTCCCTCTTCTCATCGGACTGGAAGCCAGCCAACAGATTGCGCTCAACAACAGCGAGCTACGCAATGACTTCCGTCACGCCCAGAGCGGTGAGGGAGCCACAGCTGAGCTGATGAGCCGACTAGGAGCTACCCGTTCTATTAAGAACTTCCGGCACGTTCCTAATCTGCGTCCTCCTCGCTACACCTACGACTCAGGCAGTGGCCAATACACCCGTGTTGCTACCTACCTGATGACTACTGTTGGTGCAGCTGGCGGTAAGAAGGCTGTGCTGAACCCAGCATACGCAGCGGCTCCATACGAAGCAGCTATTGTTCTGAACCCTAACGTCTTCACCTCTGAGATCGTTCCTCCAGTGAACGCAGCTGGTGGCGTTAGCTGGAATCCTACCAGCTATATGGGTGAGTGGCAGTGGGTGACCGGTGGTAACAAGATCCAAAACCCAGCAGCATCCTGTCTGGACCCGCTGGACAAATTGGGTCGCCACTTCGCAGAGTTCAAACACGCCCCACGACCAGAGTTCCCTACCTACGGTATGACTCTGATCTTCAAGCGTGCCTGTGGCGTTGGCTCCGCACTGAGCGGAACTGACGTAACCACCTGCTCTAGCTAGTAGCTAAACAATATTCAACCAGTGACCCGCCTACGTGCGGGCGGGTCACTGGCCTTAATAAACTCGACGCAGCAGAAAACAGTTTATGAATCAACCACAGATCTATTCGGACGGAGTAACCCAGTCGGTGACTGACTCTCCGTTGAGGGTGCAGAATAAAATTCTAGGCGCACTCAAAAACTTAGGAGGCGAAGCTGCCTCCCTCAACAACGATACCGTAGCTGACGTTACAGACGCAGCTAGCACGGTTCTGGCAGCGAACGCTGCTCGCAAATTTCTTAGCATTCAGAATATCGCTGGATCGAAGGTCTACATCCGCTTCGGAGATGACCCAGTGATTAGCGGAACCAAACGGTTCTCGTTTATTCTGAAGGCTGCTGCTTCTGCTGATGCTGGAGATGGTGGTGTGGTCACATTACAGGGCTACACTGGAACGGTTCACGCCGTTTGTGCCAGCGGTCAAACCACCTCTGTCGCTGTAACCGAGTTCAACTAAAATGAACCTGCGGTTCGGGCTAGACCTGAGTGAAGAGCTGCACACCTCTCTCGATATGGGAGGCCTCAACAGTCTCTGCATACTCACGGACACTGACGGAGCCACAATTGACGAGTCACTACTGATAGATGATCTGGGCGACTACCTGATCACCAGTGACGGCTTCTCGCTGACAGCCTTCGCAACCGCATAACTCTACTACCACTATGGCAAATAAACGGATTAAAGACCTAACGCAGACAGCTACAACTTTAGCTAGCGACGACTACGTAGCTATCGACGGCTCGTCGAACGGCACACGTAAAATCGTTAAGGGCGATTTGGTCAACGACATCAGCTCGCAGGTAGCTGGGACATACCTAGACGAAGCAAACAATCTCTCTGACGTAGCTAGTCTCGACACCTCTAAGCTTAATCTCGAAGTCCCAGACGTTGGCACTGCACCCAACGAGGTTCCGCTGAACGGTATGCTGGGCGATATGGCCTACCAATCGTCTGAGGGCATATCAGTTGATAGGCTTGAGGTGACGGACCACATCGAAAGCTTTACAGTCAAATCAGATGGCACTTCCGACAGTCCCGCAGAAATAACACTGCAAGCCGAGGATGGCTCGATAAACACTGACGACCGCATTGGCACACTGTCTATCGCTGGGATGGACAATAGTGCCACGCCACTGACTGGGGCAAAAATCGAGGCCAAAGCTGATTCAACGTGGAGTGCGTCAACCGCACCAACTAGGCTAGAGTTTTCAACCACGCCAAGTGGGTCAACCTCACCCAGTGTGAGGGCAGTAATAGATAATCAGGGCCGGGTCGGCATCGGGACATCTACGCCGGGTAGCTACAATAGCAACGCCAATAATCTGGTTATTGGTAGCGAAAGCGGAAACAAGGGCGCAACCATTGTCACTGGCACTGCCAGCACTGGATACATATTTTTTGCTGATGGCACTGGCGCAAATGCGTATAGGGGGCGAGTAGCTTACAACCACGCAAACGACGAACTGATATTAGGAGCCGGTGGGGGAAATCGAGTATCTATCAACGACCCCGGTGACTTGGAGGTGCTGCAAGGCAACCTCGTTATTGGAACGAGTGGTAAAGGCATAGATTTCGGGGCTGTTGCTAGTGGAACTGGAACGGTCACCCCAACCACTGGGGGATTACTTGACGACTACGAGACTGGAACTTGGACGCCTGTGTTTGCGCCCGACAGCGGCAGTTTTGCAACCGCAACCACTCATGTGAATTCCGCTAAATACACCAAAATTGGAAATGTGGTGACAGCCAATTGCTACATCCGAAGTGACGGAACCCTCGATACAACTGGAGGGTCAGGGACTGTTCAGATTCACGGTCTTCCGTTTACCTCAGCAGCAAACTCGTCTATCAGCGTCAGTGTTGGCTACGCATACGGTTGGTCTGCCGCTCCGGCTGGAGGCTACGTTATGGGAAATAATAACAAAATACTGCTTACCAAACGATATAGCACCACAGACGGCCACCTAATTGGAGGCAGCGTGAGCGACCTAAACACCAGCGGTGGTTCAAATAATCAAATCATGATTTCGGTAACCTACCAAACCGCCTAACCAATTTACCCCGTCTGGACTGACGGGATGGACCAAAACAAATCATCATGCTAACTGAACTCACAATCGTTGATAAAATCGAGTGCCTCGCCAATGGGGTGCTTCAAATCAGAGACCGTCACCAAATTCTCAAAGACGGTCAGGAAATCGCTGCCAGCTTTCACCGCCACGTTTTAAACCCCGGCGACGACCTCACTGGTCAAGCTGACCGAGTGGTTGCCATCGCAAATGCGACTTGGACAGACGAAGTGATTGCAGCCTACCAAGCTTCGCTGCCAGCAACTGAGCCAGAATCAGGCGCTACTGAAACTCCAACCGAGGCATAACGTATGGCATCGTTCAGTTCTACCTACCCAAGTCAACGTCCGGTCTTTACCCTAGACGCAGCGAATGCGGGTAGGCTGGACCCACGGATGACGTTCAGTCGTGCCGACACTCCACCCACCTATGCTGCGCCATCGGCGGTGCATTACTGGTCAAATGAGAAGCACCTGAGCAGTGAGAATTTGCTGAAAAGCAGTCAGAACTTTGACAATGCCAGTTACTGGAATTTTGGCAGCAATCAATCAAACACTGTCGGTGCAACTGCACCTGACGGGAGTTCTACGGCAATTACGTTGAGTGAAAACTCAGCGACCGATTATAGGCTCTACGACCAAGCACTATCGCTTGGAGCAGACACATACACACTGACTGTTTATGCCAAACGTGGCAGTGGAACTCGCTACCTATATGTGAGGTTGTATAGTGCATTCCAAAATTGGTCGAACCTAGTTTTTGACCTAGCTGGAGGGGCAGTCACAACAGCAAACGGCGGGGCAACCAGTTTTAGTGGAGTTAGTGGAACGCAAGTGCTGGTTGGCAGTTATTACAAAATCACTGCAACATTTACGGCAGTTGCGCTGAACGGTCTTTTTTTTGGAATGACGACCTCTAGTCCAGTTTTCTCAACATCCTACGGGGTTGACTCATACGCTGGCGATGGTTCCAGCTCGATTGTTCTATGGGGACCACAGCTCAACACGACTGGAGCCACAGTCTACGACTCACCAACCACAACCCAGATAGCGAGGAGCTATGCCCCGTCACTCAAATCGGTGGCTTCGGCTGGTCAGCCTCGCTTTGAATACGACCCATCAACTGATGGGCAATCTATGGGCATTCTCATTGAGGGGCAGTTCCAGCAGCTTGCACAATACACGGAAGACTTATCGAATGCGTATTGGACGAAAGCCAACACGACCGTCGAGTCA
>Ga0208917_1000059_pt1 | contig 48631 bp, 68 predicted proteins | sample DEB08_DNA_10_FD_185500 | JGI IMG/M metagenome (GOLD analysis project Ga0208917, IMG submission 185500) | Aqueous microbial communities from the Delaware River and Bay under freshwater to marine salinity gradient to study organic matter... | ecosystem: Environmental > Aquatic > Marine > Coastal ...
CAGACTTTATTTCCACTGGAAGTATTCTCTCTGATGGTACTATTGAGTCTACTGAGATCAGTGGTGTTACTGCTGATGCTACAGAGATTAACAAACTAGATGGACTGACTGCAGATACAGCAGAGTTGAACAAACTAGATGGTGTAACAGCTACTACAACTGAGTTGAACAAACTAGCTGGTACTACTGCTACAACATCTGACTTTGACAAACTGTCTAACGTTACTGCTTCAGCTACTGAGTTGAACTATATGAGTGGTGCTACTAGTTCTGTTCAGGATCAGCTAGACAACATCAGTGTCACATCTGGTAGCCTTACCAAGTCATTTACGAATGGTGAGACAGCAAGCATTACTCTAAGTTCTGCACTCTCTACTGCCCCTGTTGTTGGTGTTACTAAGGAAGTAGCACAGACAGGTATTTCCTCTAAGGGTGCTTGGGATGTAAATGCTACAGCGTCTAACTATGAACTGCATAACACTGCGTATGATACTACGTTGGCTAAGAGTAGTGTTGCTGTAGCAAATATTTCTGACTTTACAGACGCAAGTAAAAACTTTCAAACTAGTACGTTTGGTGCTTCCCCTAATCCTTTCTTTAAAACAGATGGTACAAAAATGTACATTTGTAGCAGAGCAAATGCTTTTGTGTATCAATACTCATTATCAACAGCTTGGGATGTTAGCACTGCTTCTTATGATAACAAATCCTTTTCAACTAATGCACAAACTAGCGAGGGTGATCCTACTGACCTATTCTTTAAACCTGATGGCACTCTTTTATTTGTAGTAGGCCAAGGTAATGATCAGGTGTATGCGTATAGTCTTACAACAGCTTGGGATATAAGCACTGCATCTCCTACTGCGTCTAATTTTATGTCTACAGCTTCACAAGAAACTGCACCTAGAGGCATATTCTTTAAGTCAGATGGAACTGTTATATACGTTGTTGGTGGCAACGGGAATGCTACTTTCTACTACACTATGTCAACTGCTTGGGATTTATCTACAGCTAGTTACACAGGTAGCATTAATACTGCTACAGAAGATAACGGCCCTAATGGTATTAACTTTAATTCCTCTGGAACTAAAATGTATCTATTAGGCGGTAGCAGCGGAAATGGAAAGATATTCCAATACAATTTAACGACAGCTTGGGACTTAACAACTGCATCTTATAGTAGTAACTTTTTAGATATAACTGGTTATACCAGTGGCGGTGTTGCAAAAGGTATTGCTTTAGTTGACAACGACACAAGGCTTTACTTTGGGGCGGGTACATCTAACCCTGCTTACGTTCATCAACTTGATGGCTTCTCAAATGCCCTTGCCCTAGGCACAGGCTCCTTTGCTTCCACAGACGTAGGCAAACGCATTCAAGGTAATGGCGGTGATGTAATTCTTACAAGCACTGCGGGTGCGTATGACATTACAGGTGGATCAGACTTTACTGACACTAGCACTATTGCGTCAGGCTCTTGGACTATGCATGGGCTAAAGTCTGCGGGTGCTACTGATGGGCTTACTATTACAAGTATAACTGGGGCGGGTTATGATGTAGCAAATGCTAGTTACACAAACAATTACTATGACACTCCAGACTCTAACTCATTACAGGGTATTTTTGTAAACGAAGCTGGCACTAGGCTTTACAAAAATGATAACTCAGCAAATGACCTTTGGGAGTACTCATTAAGCACTGCACATGATATTACTACGGCAAGTCAGACAGGTAATAGAATTGCTTATAGTGGTGTTGGGCCTGGTGAATCAGATATGAGGGGTATGAGTTTTAAGCCAGATGGTACACGTTTGTATTTAAGTGGCTCTGACCACCACAGAATTTATATGTATAATATTACAACTGCATTTGATTTAACCGTCAATGCCTATGCAGGTAGTGCTTATGTTAATACCTCACATCAATTTCCAGGTGGCATTGCATTAAAACCAGATGGTACAAAACTATTTCACACTTCAGGTGCAAGTAACCAAGTAGCACAATATACACTAGGTAATCCTTGGGATTTTAGTAATAATGTAACCTTTAACGGTGCTTACAATGCGGGAGCACAATTAAGCTCTCCATCTGACGTTAAGTTTAATGATGATGGTACTAAAATGTATGTACTTGATGCTACAAGTAAACGCTTAGGTATATACTCTCTATCAACAGCGTACACTATTACAAGTGGTGTAACACACGATGGCAATTTAGATTTAAGCACACACGCAACAAATCTATTTGGTTTATCATTTAGTGACTCTGGTGCAAATATGTATATAGGTGGTAGTAATGGTAATGTTTATCAGTATGCCACACAAGAAGTAACAGCCCCCACATCCTCATACCACATAGCAGCCACTAACTCAGGTGGACAAATCAGTACTGAATACTGGACTGACATCAACAGCATGACAGCCGATCAGTCGCTTGGTGATGGTGAAGCATACTATGCAGTATCCACAGATGATCGCACTACTTGGTCAGTCGCAAAGGCAAGCGATGGTGTTCGTCCTATTGTGAGAAATAATGCGGGTACTTGGCAGTATAATAGTGATGCGGGAAGCACTACAACTTATGATATTTCTTCTCCTACTCATGTGCAAGATTTTGATATAAGTGGATATAGTACTGACCCTTACGGATTAACTTTTAAACCAGACGGCACTGTAGTTTACATTGCAAGTGATAGTGGCAATAGAGTTATCCAACAGAATTTAACTACTGCTTGGGATTTGAGTACTATGACTGCGGCCTCACATGGCGGCATATTATCAACAAATTCTCAAGAAACTGCGCCAAGCGGAGTTCAACTAAGTTCCGATGGAACAAAAGCATATGTTATTGGCACTGCTAGTGATACCATATACCAGTATACCTTGACTAACGCTTGGGATGTTTATCCTAGCTCATATGCAAATAAATCTTTTAGTGTATCTAGTGTAGGAGAAACTTTACCTAATGATATTTTCTTTAAGCCTGATGGAACAAAATTGTTTATGGTAGGTAAAACTACCGACAAGGTTCATGAGATTACTTTAACTACAGCTTGGGATATAGATACAGCAAGCTTTTCTGGTAATGACTTTAGTGTTGCTTCCTACGAGACTGGGCCGCAAGGTTTATCATTTAGTTCTGATGGTACTAAAATGTTTACCGTAGGAATAAACTATGTAACTGAGTGGGCGTTAAGTACAGCTTGGGATATAACAACAGCTTCATATGTAAGAGCTTATGATTCAAGCGCACAAGAGACAGACCCACACGCAATAGCATTTAAATCAGATGGTACAAAAATGTATATCATGGGTTCAGTGCAAGATAATATAAGTGAATACAATGTAAGCAATACTTCTTACACCACCTCAACAACATGGACTAACGCCACAACTAACGATGAGTTCTATGCATTACAGCAAGCACTAGGTGCAACTGAGTTTAACCGCATGGACAAGACGCAGCTAGACGCAGTAGCAGATGGCTCTCACTTCACGTTAGGCGATACGTTGGACTTGGCTATTGCACTCAAGCAAGACACTGCATCAGCATCACTGCCTACGTCTGACGGTGTAAGCATTAACTATGATGCAGAGGCACTCAACCAAGGTGCTGTACTAGGGACAGACTACGACTATGACTTCCCTGATAGCACAACGGTTCGTATCACTTCTAATGCAGCACAGAACTTGAAGATACGTGTAGTATAATCTTGACAAATAAGCATTTATGAGTTAAACTATGAGTGACATCAAACTTTCTCCAGAAGAAATAGAAGATATGCTAGATCGTGCAGCTAGGCGTGGGGCTAAAGAAGCCCTACGTTCTATTGGCTTACTAGACGATGATGCACATAAAGATATTACAGAGATGCGTAGCTTGTTGGAAGCATGGCGTGACACTCGTAAGTCTATCTGGTCTACAATAGTAAAATTAGCTACCGTTGGAGTCCTGACATTTATTGCAGGTGCGGTATGGATGACAATGGGTAAGTAAAGGTAAAGTATTATGGCAGAAGATAACAACATTCCAGCATGGGTAGACCCTGACTACGGATATAATCCTGCTAGCCCACGTAAGCCTAACATGCGTGAGATGATGGAGATGATCGCAGGTAAATCTGTGGAAGAAATCTACGCTTCTGGTGAAGACTATAGTGACATAACCCGTTTAGCTTCTGATTTATTGTATGGTAGTGTAGGCTCTAACGAAGATACTCGTGACTTTACTAAGATTACTGAAGTAGCTACTGATCCTGCAACTGGACAGATTGATGCAGATAAGTTTGTAGCTGCTACACAAATTGCTACATCACAAATGTATGGTGGTACTACAGTTAAGTATCAATCAGGTGGCTATGAAACAGACGAAGCAGGTAATACTGTAATTGATGATGCGGGTAATCCTGTAGAGCTACCACCTAGTTTATATATTGTGGGTGGCAATGGTACAATTTTACGTGGTTTGTCTGGTAATGCAGAACAAATGACTAAACAGTTGACTACCTTTGGTGTACAAACAACTGATTGGACTGGTGATGCAATGAATGCAATGCAACAGTCTGGAATAGATCAAGATAAACTACAAACTTATTTAAATACATTTGGTGAACTTACTAACACATATACTCCTTGGGATAACTACCAAGATATATGGGCAGAGGAAGGTTTAGTTAGTGGTGTTGCACCTATGATAAATAACTTTCAGATTGTGTCTGGGCAAACTCTTAGTGGTACAAGTACAGGTACACAAACTACGCAAACAGGTACTAGTGCTACACAAGTAACAGGTGATCAGACACAACAACAAACAGGTACAGATACAGATGCTGTGTCTATGGCTGCTAATCAAGCTGTAACTACACCTCAACAACTACCTCAGACTGTATCTTACCAAATGCCACAAGGTTATCAAGGCTCAGGATTTATGCCTACGTACATGGATCAAACAGGTATGGGTATGCAAACTCTTACAATGTCACCTACGACAGGTACAGGCATGATGAATTATCAGCCTACACAAACATATACTATGGGTCAACCTATGATACAAGCACCTCAAGTTACACAACCTCAACAAGCAGAAGTACGCATGTATCGTAATAATGCGGGTATGACTACTAGTATTACATTTGTAAATGGACAACCACAGACACCAATTCCGTCTGGGTTCTATCCTGTAGATCAACAACCTGCAGGGCAGATGCCATATCAACCACAGGTTCCTCAAGTGCAAGCACCTACACCACAACCAGTAACACCTTACACACCTCAGTTTAACATGAACCAAGGGGGTATTGTACCACCAATCCCTACACCTTCAGGTAATAAGTTTGGTGGATTTAAACCAGAGGCATTGCAACGTATTGCACAGAACCTTGGTTACTCAGGTGACATGGGTGGCTTTGATCAATACTTGAATGATAATCCAGATAAGAAACAAAAGATGGATAACTACACTACTCGTGCTCGTCAAATGGCAGAGGGTGGTATGGTTAAGAAGTATGCAAATGGGGGTGACACTACAACTGTAGACATACAACAGTACGATCCTCGTGTACTAAATCAACAGTATATTCCACAACAACCTGACTTAACAGGCTTAGATTTACCACAAGTACAAGCACAGTTAGCTAAAACACCAGGGTTACCTACTGGTGCAACTGTAGTTCCAACTGGTACTCAGCTAACTGCAGGTCAACTTGTATCACCTTACTCAGGTCAAGTAGCAGGATCACTAGCACTACCTACTGCACTAGCTGCAACTCAACAAGCTATGATGCCTATGACAGGACAGGCAGCTTTGATGTCACCAGTAGAAGCTGCAGGTGCTGTTGGTGCAACTGTAGATCAAACACAGGCGGCACAGTTACAGCAAATTGCAGGTATTACTGCAGCACAACAGCAAGGTACATCTGTAGCTAATGTAGAAGCTGCACAGGGTACAGGTATCTTGATGGATAATCCTGTACAACGCCAGATACAGAATGGTGAACTTATTTCTGGTGCAGCTAATGCACAAACTGCTGCTGCATTTAACGAAGAGATACAAGCCGCAACTGCTACACCTACTAAACAAGCTACTGTACAAGGTCAGCTAGAAACATTAATGGCTCAGTTTGAAGGCGGTGAAACACCTGCATGGGCAGCAGGGTCAATGCGTAATGCAATGGCTACATTGTCTGCACGTGGGTTGGGAGCATCTAGCTTGGCAGGTCAAGCTGTAATCCAAGCTGCTATGGAATCTGCATTGCCTATTGCCCAGATGGATGCACAGGTAACTGCACAGTTTGAACAACAGAACTTGTCTAATCGTCAGCAACGTGCTATACTTGCTGCACAACAACGTGCAACATTTATGGGCATGGAATTTGACCAAGCATTCCAAGCTCGTGTAGCTAACGCAGCTAAGGTTAGTGATGTTGCAAACATGAACTTTACTGCTGAACAACAAGTAGCATTAGAGAACTCACGTATTGCAAATACAATGAACCTAAACAATCTGGCTAACTCACAGGCTGTAGTTATGGCAGAGGCAGCGGCACTAGCCAACATGGATATGGCTAACCTTAGCAATCGTCAACAAGCTGCTGTACAGAATGCTCAGAACTTCTTGCAAGCTGATCTTAGCAACTTGTCTAATCAACAACAGACAGAATTGTTTAAGGCACAACAACGTGTTCAGTCACTGTTCACTGACCAAGCTGCACTTAATGCTGCACAGCAGTTTAATGCTACGTCACAAAACCAAGTTGATCAGTTCTTTGCAAGCTTACAGAGTAACACTGCACAGTTCAATGCTGCACAATCTAATGCACAGGCTCAGTTTAATGCAGGTCAGGTCAATGTTATTGAACGATTTAATGCAGAGATTAACAACCAACGTGATCAGTTCAATGCACAGAACCGTTTGATTATTGATCAGTCAAATGCTCAGTGGCGTAGAGAGATTGCTACAGCAGATACAGCAGCGGTTAACCGTGCTAACGAGATTAATGCTCAAGCATTGCTAGGATACTCACAGTCTGCGTATAACAACTTGTGGCAATACTATGCAGATAATATGGAATGGGCATGGACATCTGCCGAGAATGAAAAAGCTAGAATTATGAACTTGGCTATAGCACAAATGAATGCAGACTCACAGGCTGATCTTGCAAAAGCAAAAGCTGATTATGAATCATCTGCAGGTATTGGCTCTCTTGTAGGCAAAGTTCTTACATCTGACTTAACAGATACACTAGCTGGTAAAATTCTAGGTGGAATATTTTAAAGGGTAAGTAAAATGTATAACGTAGGATTTCAAACAATGAATAATCTAGTCTTGCCTCGTGAGGAAAAGACACAACAAGAAACAAGTACGGGTTTACTTGCACGTAATATGCCCAGTAAACCCAAGACAAGTGAGCAACAAGTAAGACAACGTGTTGCAAACTATGTTTCTCAAATACGTAAAGCAAGAATGGAATTAAAAAATGGTTGATACTCCTAGCCCAATGCTTGACGCACCTATTGCAGGTCAATCTCTTACTGCAGAGTTAGGTAATAGACCTTGGCAACAGCCTCCACAGTACACAACTGTAGAAGAGGCACTAGAGTTTTACGTACCTCGTTTAGCTAACCCTGAAACACTAGATGATTTATTTGACGTAATGGAAACTGGCGTACCTTTAACCACCATTGCTAATGCAATGCAAAGTGCGGGTGTTATGGAAGGTAAGCATAGCCTTGATGTAGGCATTCTTATCATGCCTGTGCTTATTGAAACTATGGCATACTTAGCTGAAGAAGCTGAGGTAGAATACACTGCAGGTTCTAACGTTGAGGTGGGTGCAGATAAACCTTCACAACCCGCTGTTGCTCTTGCACTGTCTAAAGTACGTGCAGAACAGGGTCAAGAGCCTGAAGAAGAACCAATGCCTGAAGAGTCAGAGCAAATGGAAATGGAATTAGAGCCACCCAGTGGTGGTTTGATGTCACGGAGAACATAAGATGGCGTTTAATTTTGGTGCATTTTTAGGTGGTATGTCACGACAAATTGTCAAAGGCATAGAGGAAGAAGAAGAACGTCAGTTTAAGTTTGATATGCTTGCTGAAGAAGAAGCTACACGTATGCGTTTGTCACGTGCCAGTGAACGTAGGGCAGAACGTAAGGCACAAAAAGAGCAAGCTGGTTTACTTAAAGCAATGGGGTTTTCAGATGCTAAAGCTGCATGGATCATGAAGGGTGGTGCTGCTGCAGTAAACAAATATGTAGATTACGCAACTGCTGCACAGACAAGGGGCATTGATCCTGATACAATGTTAGACAGTAGTCTATTTTCATCTGACCAAGAAGACCCTCGTAATGAGGCAGCTATGGCTGCAAGCCTTGGACAACCACGTAAATACGATACCACTGAACCTTTTAGTATTGACACCGATATAATGACAAGTGTTCTTGGTGAAATTAAAAAGCCAGAGAAACCAAAAGAATATAGTAGTCTTGAAGCAGGACACGCAGGTACATTTAGCTTGTTACAGGCAGCTAAAGCAGATGGTGATACGGCAGAGGTAACACGACTAGAAGGTGTACTAAAAGAATGGCAAGCTAAGATTAATGAAGCTAACCCTGAAGTAAAAGACGAAGTATCTTGGTTCAATGAGGATTCACGTTCACGTGTTATACGTGACTCACTTGCTCTTGCTAGACAGGATCAAGAGTTTAGTGTGGATATGGATGGTAATATTACAAGTAAGTTACAAGGCCGTGAAGGACCAGCAGCTATTGCGAAATTAAATGCTGCAGCAGACATTGCAAACATTGCTAATGTTGCTGATGGAGTAGTAGATGAACGTCTTATGTCGCAAGCAAATCAACTAAAGTCTTCTGCTTTCAATGCACTAGATAGATTTGGTCAACGAGTTGCCAGTACTGCAGGTGAAGCTAAAGATATTTCAAGCTATGGATATTTTAAAACTACTAAATCAGAATCTGGTGAAATGCAAACACAGCCATTTCTTGCTGAGATACAAAAAGCTAATCGTGGTGCCTACAAAGCAGGTGATGTTGTTCTAGTACAACAAAAAGTAAACGGGGTAATGACTACTCGTATTAAAGTTTACACAGGCATACCTGTAGCAACAGTACAATATCAAAATAGAACTTTGTATGATTACTTCCATGACGCAGGTGAGTATATAACAGATTAAAGGCACAGTATGGCTGATATAAATCCTTTCTTTTCTCGTGAAAAGACAGAACCTACACTAGGTGCAAAACGTGAAACACAACAGGTTAATCCTTTTCTTACACGAGAAGGAAACACTAGTGGTTTGCCTACATTAAATATTGAAGATATTTCTGGTGGCAATGCTGTAGCTGAAGCTAGTGAAGAAGAAGTTATAGAAACAAAACTAGAACCTGTAGGCACTACTGACTTTGATGATGCGGCACGGTTTATTCGGGACGTAGGTGAGTTACGTGGTGACACAGTAAACATACAAGAAGAACTTATTAACATTGCTGATCCTGATGTTGAGTTTTCTCAAGAGTACTTAGATGAAAACATTGAAAGACTTCTGCCCCCCGAAGTTCCTGCAGAAGAACTTGCAGATGTATCCGAGCCTACACCTGAACCTGTATCTGAACCCCCTGTAACGGATGACCTTGAGGCCGCAGAACCTACTGTTGAATTAACGTTTGATGAACGTTTAACTACACTACTTGATGCTGAGTATGATCGTATTGAGGAAGATGAAAAGTTTCAACAGGTAATTGAGGCAGAAGCAAAATATCTCTTAGGTTTTTATGAAAACTATATTCCTAATATACAAAGACGAGTTACAGCAGGTGTTATTACCCAAGAAGAGGCAGATAGACGTATAGCTGAAGGAATGAAAAACTTCCAAGAACAAGAAGGTTTAGGTATTGCAACTGTTGCATCTAATATTGAAGACGCACGTGAGCTAGTACGTAATAAATACTATGACAGGGCAAACAAACTAAAAGCTAAGACACTAGCTCGTCTTGAAAACCGTAATGTTGTAACGAGAAACTTATCCAGTACTCTATTAGAACAGGTAGAAGACGGTAACCTTACATTAAACCAATTAAATCTTATTGTTGGATTAGACGAATGGTTTGATCCAGTCACTACTGCTGTAGAAATACCACACAACTTTGCAGATGTACAAGAAAGTATTCGTGATGGTGACTTAAAAGGTGCTGCAGTAAATAGTGGTATAGGAGTACTAAACATTGTTGCGTCTATTCCACTTGCTAAACTATTTACTAAAGGTATCAGTAGTGGTTGGAAAGCATTAAGTGGTGGCAGGGGTGCATATCACGATGTGCAAGAGGCTCTTGCCAGAGAAACAGATCGTGCCATTGAGATACGTAAAGTTGCCGCAGACACTGCCAATAAAAACAAAGACATTCGTAACCAACTAATCAGAGAGTTTGAAGAACGTTTTAAAGTTACTATCTCTCAAGCAGATGAGGCTGGTGATCTTACGGTTGACCCACAACTAGTACGTGAGACAGGCAAGAAGAAAGTCAGTGAATACTATAGTGACATGGGTTATGTAGGCAATGATGGTAAGACTGTCAAACTTACAGACTATGCAATCAATGATGACTCACTTGCTATACCTATCCTTGATCCAGAAAAGATGGATATGTTTGTGGCTACAGTCGCAGGGCTAAAGAATAACCCTGAGTTTGCTAAAGCATTACAAACAACTGGAGATGAACGTCTTGTAGATAAGTTATTTGACTTAACATTAAACAAAGAACTATTAGGATCAGAGGAACTTCTTAGTGAACTAACAAAGAATGGTCTGTCATTTGAAGAATACGTTCTTGGTGTTGTTGGATCAGGATCACAAGCTGGTAAGTTACTTAACCAGTTGTCGCAGATTAAACGTTACAAACCTGCAAGTGTAAAAGAAGCACAAGAAGTACGTGCTAAAGTAGAAACACAGAAAGCATTAGGTAAACTGTGGGCAAGTACGGTATTACGTACAGAAAATATTCGTCGTGGCCTTATGGTTTCGTCACTAGCTACTGCTGCTCGTAACCTTCAGTCAGCAGGTATTCGTGCTCCTATGGAATCACTAGCAGATGTAATGGACACTGCTATCATTACTTATGGTAAGGCTCGTACCTCTGGTAAGACACGTGCAGATGCAGTCGCAGACTTTGCAAGTTCCATCAATCCACTTGTACGTGACGGTACATGGTCAGGTGCATTCAACAACATGCGTTATATGTTCATGGAACAAGGACGTGCAGAAGAGTTTACTAATTACATTCTTGATCGTCCTGAACTTGCAGAACAGTTTGAACGTATGTTCAACAACATTAATGAAATCCAAGAATATACAGGCCGTGGTCAGGCACAGACACTAGTAGGTAAAGGCGCAGATAACGTTGCATCACGTGTGGAAGATTTTGTGTGGGCAGTCAATGGACCTAACCGTTGGCAAGAACACATGGTACGCCGTGCTACATTCCTTGGTGAACTAGAACGTCAGGTTAAACTTAACTGGGACATGGACTTACAGACTGCCTTGAAAGAAGGTAAGATACAGGACATGCTAAACGATGCATCTAATGTTCGTCCTGAAGGTGGTACATCGTTCTTGACTATGGTTGAGACTGCTACAAACAAAGCACTGGATGTTACGTATGCCAAGCAGCCTGACTTTGCACCATTCAAAGCTACGTCAGAGGCTATAACTAAATCTGGCCTTACTGTTGTAGTACCCTTCCCTCGTTTTATGTTTAACTCAATGGAATACATGGCACAGAATGCAGGTGGTGCATTGCTTGTACCTATTCGTAAGGCTGTAAGTAAAGAGTCACGTGCTGCAGGGCTTACTGCTCGTGATCGTCAAGACATCACACGTAACTTGGTAGGCATTGCGACTATGGCATCTTACTATCAGGTACGTAAAGAGTTTGGTACTGAGGATTACACATCTGTAACCTACGAAGATCAACAGGTTGACTTATCTGCACAGTATCCTATGCGACAGATTGGTTGGGTTGTTGAGTTTGAAAGACGTAGACAGGAAGGTACTCTAGAAACATGGTACGGCATGGACATGGAAGAGATTACCGAAACATGGCTAGGTACTAACGCACGTACAGGTACAGGTAACGTATTCCTTGAAGAGATCATGGCAGGTATACGTGGCACTGAGGACATTATTGACGATGAAAAACGTTCTAAAGCAATCGGACGTTTTGTTGGTCAGTATGCAAACACTTTCTTGACACCCATATTCCAGATGGCAGAGGCACAACGTATCCAAGGCATTCGTGGTGAAGAAGCTAAAGACTTCAAAGGAAGTATCACACGTGAAGCTGATCTGCCTTATGCAGGTGAGTCAGCATTTGTCCGTTCATTCTATGAACAGATGGCACAACGTGGGTTAGCTGCACCGTCATTTGAGGAAGAGCTACCACAACGTGTATCCATTGATCAAGGTAAAGTACAACGCCCAGATAGTGGTGCGAGGCTATATGCGGGTCTTACACTACGGGAACGTGATTCAGATGTACGTGAGTACCTGAGAGAGATTGGCTACTCTGACGCAACGTATCAGCTTGGTAGTAAGTCACGTATACCAGAGAATAAAATTGCTGAGAATGAATTTATCAGTAACATATTCCCTACAATGGTAAACTTAGCAAAAGAATTTGCTACTTCTGAAGGTAAAACTAAAAAAGAGCAGCATATTATTGCACGTAAGTTTATCAAAGAGGCAGCTACAGATTTACGTGAAGAGTTTAATGACCCTGCACTGGGTGGTGCATCACCACTTGCGATTGTTGCGGATCAGCTAGGACGTTTATCTAAAGAAGATCGTGCCTACGGTATACAAATGTTTAAATCGTACAACGAAGGACGACTGCCTGACATAACTAGCTTACAGAATATGAATGCAGTATTAGAATACAGTAAAATGTCATTCTTAAAGTAAATAAAAAGGGCGGCTTAATTGCCGCCCGATTAGTTTTTACCGCTTGTCTCCACTACCAGAGAGGACACCCCTTACCTTTCGGTCATGTAGCTTACGTAAATTATTCCTCGCAAGCTCAGTCATGTCTACATTTAGATCACGACATAGTGCAGCAATGTACCACAGACAATCTCCCACTTCGTCTGCTATTGCTTCACGATCAAACTTCCCATCACGTAAAATCTTTTTGACTTTATTAGCAACCTCACCTGCCTCTGCCGCCAAACCTAGTGCAGGATAGATTACTTGATGTTCATGTTTATAGATCGCAGTCTCCGATGCCATATCTTGATATGACTTGAAGTTTAGGTTTTCATATTTACTTTCCATAAATGCTCTAGCCTCTTCCTGTAAGTTGTTCATACTCCTTCACCCGTTTTAACTGCTCGTAGTAGGCTTTGTTAAACCCACGTTCCCACTCCCTGTATTGCATTGTATCATCAGGGAATGGATTAACGACACGCCCCTGTCGAAAATCTTTATAGCCTTTCTCGTGTTGAAATTTTAACGGTGCATCATATTTGCCAAGGCCACGTTCTTTGCGAGTTAGTTGTTTTTTCATATGCATTCTCCTTATGCTACGTTGATTAGTTCTGCTTCTGTATATGGAATGTGGTAGAACAGTTCACCCTTCAGGATGTTACGTCCATGTGCCTCACGTAGACGATCCTCTGTCAGGCTTGTATCCTTGATACGCCAAGCTTGCTTCATATCTTTACGGAAGATATAGAAGTTAAGCACTCCATTCTCCCCCTCATACTTTGCAAGTAAACGTCCCTTACGTTCAGGAATACGAATGTCCTTCCAGTGTGTAGGCCACTCCTCTTTCCATGCCAGTTTAACCTCTGCCTCATTGAAATATGTATAATCATTTTTCTTTGAGACAATATCTACATTGTAATCCTCTTGTGCATTTTCAATATCATGCCCTGCACTAACTAGGTATTCCACTAGTTTATCTTTTGCAGGGGCATCATATGCTTCATACAATGCACGGCTAAATTGCTTACGAGTTCCCATTTAAATACTCCTTCAGTTCTGTGTACCCACCGATATGATCACCATTGTGAAATATCTGAGGTACTGTTGTTATACTTGATCGTTTCAGTAAATACAATAGCCATTTACTTGATGGCGATTGAATGTTGTATTCCACAAAGGTTTGGTTATGTCCCTGTAGTAAAGCTTTTGCATCATCACAAAAGTTACATTGATCACGGCTAATTATCGTCCACATCTTTTCTCCATAATAGTTCAAACAATAGTTTCTTTTGTTCGTACTCTGACATGATCATCCAATTACGTATCTCGTCAATAGTACGATAACACCCTGTGCAGTATCCATCGTTACCAATCCGACAGACCTTTACACAGGGTGAAGGTATAGTGCCTATGCTCCGATGTCCACGATTTCGCATGAGTCACCAGTACAAGCAAATGTCTGACTTGACTTTGTGCTATCTTCTTTTTCGTATGCGGATAGCTTAGTCCAATCAATCTTCTTCGGCATCTCCTTTAGTAATGCCTTATACTCGTCAACAGTGCAATCCTGATAAGGTGCTTGCTGATAAGTATGATCTGAGTGTGGCAAGAATGACACACCTGACATTTCATCAAAGTGTTTGTACACAAAGGCACCCACTTCTAGCCATTCCTCGTCACGAACTGTGCAAGTCACCGATGGTTTGTGCTCACACCAGTGTCGTTGATACGCAAGCCATGTTTCTAACTGCTCAATAGCTGACATATCGTTACGTGTAACCGCAGCCCGTGGTGACTTCACAGGGAAGCTGAACACCGTAGTGGTGTCTGGATTGAATACGCATGGTTCAGCAGGAATACCCTGATCTTTCATCATGGTTGTAAGGGGATCGTTGTTATCTCCTCTAACGGTTCTAATGTAATAGTCGTTATGTCGTGCATGGATTCCACTTGCGGAGTCCACCAACTGGGACACAGTGCCTGATGGTTTGTTGCAAGTAATAGCAGTACTAGGATTAATTCCAAGACGATCAGCCCACTCAGCATTAGTATCAACAGCCACTTTACGAAGGTGAGAAAGTGTTTCATTTAGTCCTTTGTTCCTTAATGTCATAAGAGGATTGTCCATTACCCCCGTGAGAGACACACCAAGCAATCGTTCTTCCTCAGTATTGTCTCGCCACATCTTTCGCAGATATGGGAACTTAGTGTAGGTGGATTGGATAGTACCCAGAATTGTTGCCAGACGGACTTTTCTTTGAAGACTTTCAATATCATCCGTGGCACGTACAACAATTTCTGTAAGGTTGCACACTTGCCCAGATCGCAATATGATTTCACTGCACGGGTTCGTCCCGAACTCATGGTTAGGATCACGTCTGCCATACTTCTTAGCTTGGTTCTTAGATGCTTCACGATTAAATACTCCTCGTTCACCTGACTTACTCTCAACCAGTGACAACCATTCACGCATGAATGTCTCTGCATCTGGCTTCTCTGTGTACGACACACTGTTGTTTGCTAGTGCACGATAAGCTGCTTCGTTCCACCACTGTCCTGACTTAGCATGACGCATACGATCATCACTCAGGTTAGACAAACTAATCATTGCTGAACGGCGTACACCACCCACTACAACGATCTGTCCAATGAAACACATGATGTCATGGCATTCAATTGATGATAGCTTACGGCCTTGTGCATTCTTGAATGTCTGTACAGTGAAGTTGAATAGATCAACTAGTGGTGCAGGACCACTTGCACGTCCACCGAATGTCTTTAGTCGTGAACCTGCAGGACGTACCTTGCTGACATCCCACTTAGGAATCTCTCCTGCCCACAACAGTGACAACACCTGACGGTAAGCCTTAGCCCAACCCTCTTTACTGTCTTTCACTACCACTGTAGTATCACTCTCGTACAGTTCAGGTACTTCAGGTAGCTTAGACACGAACTGACGTTCAACACTAAAGCCTACACCTGTACCACACAACAACACAAACATCGCTTCGTCAAAAGCAAATGGGTGATCAACGTGAATGTATGAACAGTTGTACATACAAATGTTATCACGTGCTGCTGCTGCACCTGCAGTCATCATAGCTCTCATGCTTGGCATGATCTCTAGGTTAAGGATTGCATTTTCAATCTCACCATAGACACTCAAATCTGAACCCTTATCCAGTAGAGGTGCTACAATGTTCTCCATATAACGAGTCACTGTTTCAGGCCATGACTCACGCCGTTGTTCACCATCCAACCACCGTGCATACCGTGATGTGTGAATGAATGATTGATAGTCTGTAGGTAAAAAATTGTTCATGTTCACTCCGTTATTATTTTAATTGCTTTGATTGACATACCATCAATGTCATAAATAAATTCCTGCAAACTTTGGTCAATCTCTTCATCAACTTCTCCGTCTACAGGAACTGGGTATTCGTCTTCATCTATGTTCAGGGTTAAGAATACTTTAACTATCATCTACTTCCTCAATAAGCTTGGTCAAATACCACTGTGCCTTCTTCAAGTCCTCTACTCCATTCTTGTATCGGTATCGCCACAGATACTTCATAATGTTTCCCTGTAGATAGTGCTCGTATCCATCACCAGTGGCGGCACGAATGGCATCAATGCATTCAATACCTGCTTGATTATAGTGTGGTGGGTTGTTTACATTGTCTACCATTCGTATCTCCTTTCTAAAAGTTTACTTTAACTACGTTACCGTCACGTTCTTCTATTAACGGCTTCTCTTCTGCCATTTCATCAGCATCAATCTGATCAACTAGCTTGAACAGCTTACGCCTTACATCATGATCCTGTTCCATTAAAGGTATAGCAGCAATCAACATGTCGGTCAACACTTTCAGATGTGCAAAGTCATCTGTTTTCATTGTGTTATCATCTGTTGTCAGCATACCTACTGTAAGGTCACCTGTCCAATCTCCATTGTCATCCATTTCTGGTGAAATACGGATAACGAAATCGTTAGGGTTAAAGTTTATTAGTGAGTTTAGCATATGTTTAGCTCCTTTTTATTTTGTCATAAGGAAATACTACTAAGTCTGGATGATTGTCAACACCTTTCTCTTTCAACCATTCTTCTGGAATAACCCTATCTGCATATAAGAATTTATTTCTTTCACACCATGTGGCGTATGTTGTCTTTGCCCCTTTGCTTAACTTACGTTTACTATTTTCAAATACAAATCGTATGTCAAGATCAGGATGCTGCTTCTTTACTGCTACGTGTTTGCGTCTATCATCTGATGTGAACCTTCCTTTCACTTCTATGATGATACCATTTGCAAGTATAAAGTCGGGGGTATAGGTGCGGTACATCAAATCTTCCCATTCAATCTTGATGGCTTCATACTTGAACTTGACTTTCTTCTCCTTCAAGTAATCTTTTACTTTGATCTCTAGCCCACTCCTATACCCATGCTTTAACGCAGCCTTGAACTGCTTACCGTTCATTAGATAAACGGATGCCAATTCACACGGCGTACACCTAGAGCACGAAGCTCTTCACTCAACAGTTGATCTGCTTCCTTACGTGCTTTCATTGCTTCACGTACACCTGCAAATCGTTTGTCTCGTAGCTCTGTCTTCAGAGCAGTAAGCTGTTCCTCAAGAGCAGCTATTTCATTTTGTAGTTCTTCTATTTCTGAATCACCTAACATAATTAATCCTCTATGTATGCCACCGTCTTGGGGTCTTTTGCTTTACTCATACGTGATGGTTCTTCAACCATCGTGGGCCAACACTCGTACCTGAAATCACAGAAACGACAGTTGTCATTTAGTACCTTATTCCCTGTGGGCTTACCCCGAAAGAACTCAGGCACTGGACTGAAGCAACGTTTGAACTCATTGTTGTTCACCGTTTCAACAGTTGACTTGATTTTATCAAGTTCTTTATCAAGGTCAAGTCCATCGGCAGGTACATATTTAAAGTCACCGTTGCCTTTGTTCACGACCCACCATCCACCTACACGTTTGCCAGATGCTTTGGCATAACCTGCAAGCTGCCCTACATATCCGAAGCCATCACCCTTGGCTAGTGTGCCAAATGAATCAAACTTGTTTTGGTAGGACCAAGGTGATGCTGACTTCACGTCATCAACAGCACCATCTATGACAAGATCATAAGAGCCAGAAACCCTAGTACCATTAGTATCTCCCACTTCAAGGCTAACTTTATCAGTGTCTTCAAACTCCACGTTAGCAGCTTTAAGCAACCCTTTAAAAACAGCCTCAACAATATCTCCTATCATCATGTTCATTACGAATGTGCTCGGCTTTGGTAGAGCCTTGTCGGGATGGTTCTTTTGAAACCACAGTTGACAAGTAGGACGCCCAATGTTGGACATCCTAAGTGTGAACTCATCCCGTGACTTACCGCTGCCGAACTGACGAAGTACTGCATCAGCAACCTCTGCTCCAATATCTTTAGCCTGTTCCTCAGTGAACGTACTCTTTCCATTGGCAGCATCAGTCATAAACTGGTGCAGCTTTAGTTCAGCAGGGTGGTTCATTACACGAAATCCTCTGCGTCAATATCCACGAATGACTCAACAGTATCTGTATCTGTGTCATCATTCTTGTACGCATTGTCATTCCAAGCACCCTTGATGTACTCGTTGTAATTCTCCACCCATGCTAGGAAGTTGGCGAATGTTTCCTGCTCTGCGTCTGACACATCAAGTGTCTCGTTCAGATCAAGAGCCAACGTAGGTAGGTAGAATGAACTACCGTTAGGCAATGAACGTTCTTCAGTTGCAGCTTTGATATTGTGCTGCACTGGCAAACGGCGCATCTTGCCTAGCTTGTTGAACAGTGTTCCTGCAGTTTTAAATGCATCACGGTTTTCAATCTCCCAGATGAATGCCTGTTCATCTAGTTCAACAGGATTACCTTGTGCATCAGTAACGTCATGCAGTTGCACTGTACCAAACATGACACGAACACGTTTGATCTGACGGATCAACTCTTGTGTTTTCTCAGGCAATGCTTTGAAGTCCTCAATGTAACCCGCAGGTTTACCACAGTTGAAGCCACCATCATTGTCCTTCATGTCACTGTTCAGATCGTTAGCCATAAGTGTTTTGACATAGCGATTAGGTGTAGTATCACTGCCCTTGATGAAACGCTTGTACATGAAGCGTTGTAGGTATGGACGAATAGTCGCAGTGGATGCATAGTATGTTGGCCCATCAGGGATTTCCAACTTGTATGTACCACCAGATACAACTTCCATCTTTACCTTCTTACCGTTCACTGTTTCCTCACCCATGATAGCTGAGTGATTGATACGTAAACGTGCAAGTGTACTTGCCTGTGACTTCTGATTGTTGTCAACAGACATGCCCATTGCTTCTGCCATTGCGTTGAAGTTACCAGTGTTAATTGTTGCTACTTGATTCATTATAAATCTCCTTTTTCTGTTTGCGAGTTCTTAGTTATATCACGACACGTCTTTTGTGTCAAGCCAATTCGGACCGATTTTTGCTTCTAATAAAAGTGGTACATTGAAATCCAGTTTCCACTTCTTATTGACGATAGCAAGCAGTCGGTCATTGGCTGCTGTTATTATCCGTAATACTTTGTCCTTCTCGTTGGGATGCACATCAATCACGATGGAGTCGTGTACGGTATTGACGATGCATGATTGCATTTGATTAGCCCCTAATAGCTTGTCGATGTATATCAGGGATATAGGTACAATGTCAGCCGTGGCAAACGATTGTACAGGAAAGTTTTTAATCTGTGTGAAAAATGTCACAGTACCATTAGCACGTCGAGTAACATCGGGGAAAGAGAACTCACGACCAGATGGTGTTTTGATCTTACCTGTTGCTAGTGCCTCACGTGCAAGCTCCTTGTGCCACTTGCCTATACCTGAGTACTTCTTAGTGAACTGCTCGTAGTACGCAGCCTCAGCAGGTGTACGACCAAATCCACTGGCACCATATAACGGAGCAAATGTATGTGCCTTGGCCTCTTGGCGTGACATGTTCTGTCCTGCATCAGTGATAACCTGTGCAGTGTATGAGTGTACATCAAAGCCTGTGGTCACCTCGTCAATGGCAGTCTTGTCCTGTGATAGGAACGCAGCCACACGAAACTCTAACTGTGCAAAGTCAGCTTCCATGATCTCACCGCCATCCCAACGTGACTTGAACACACGTTTCACAGGGAACGTACCACCACGTGGCATGTTCTGCATGTTAGGATCGGCACCAGACAAACGTCCAGTAGCAGTGCGGTGTTGTAGTAACCTGACGTGCAGCTTACCATCTTGTTTTACGTGAGTTGATATACCTTCCACAAAGCTTGAGAGATATGTGTCAACGGCAGACAAACGGCGTACTCGTTGTAAGAACAACACTGCGTCTTGCATATCACGTTCTCTAGCGACACCTTCAAGGTATTCAAGCTTATCTTTACTTGTTGCGAAACCGTTGGCTGAAGCCCATTTTGAAGTTGGAGCATTGAACTTTAACCCCGCAACGCTAGAACGATAATCCAGAAAGCGATAGCCCACCCCATCACATCCATTACACTTATTTGGTCTTGCATATTGTGTTCCATCCTTTTTAGTTTTGTATACTTTACCTACGCCATTGCAGTCATTACACTTCTTGGCTTTCTGTTTGTATAACGTTTCAGTATTTTGACGTACAGTACTACGATACTCAGTATCTGTCATACGATAGTCGTCAAACAAATCTGCCCATACTTTTTTGTCCTTGGGTTTCTTGCTATATATAACCCATGACAATTGTTCTGGACTGTTCAAGTTGATTGGGCGATCACCCATAAGCTCACGTACCTGTTCCTCAAGGTCAGCAACCAACTGGTCACGTTCCTGTTGGAACTCCTTACGCACATCTTCAAGTGCTTCCATATCAACAGTGAAGCCACGCTGATATATCTTGGCAAGGTGTACAGCCAACTGATTGGTCAGTGTGATTGTTCCTGCCAGTGAACTGCATTCCTCGAATGATGTCTGCAAACGAAGGTACAGTTGCTGCGTAGCATGTAAGTCGTGGGAGAGGTACTCTGATAACTCTGCATGTGGAATGTCACGTACAGAGTAACCCTGCTTGAAGTACTCCTTCAGGGTGTCCTGCTTCTTTGTGTCAAGGTTGTACCGTTCAGCACAAGCCTCAAGAGACAGGGGTTCCTTCTGCCCACGTTGCAGCACGTACTCACCTAACATGGTATCAAAGATTGCACCTTCATAGGTGAACCCTGACTCCCACAACCATATCAAGTCGTGTGCTGCGTTGTGCATAATTAGAAGGGCGGTTTCATCCAATGCTTTCTGGACAATGTACCGCCCCTCTGGTGTGGGTGGTTGCTCAGAGTGATCAAAAGTTACAATGCTTTCATTTCCAAGATCATCTAGCATACCCACTTGAACTAATGTATTCTCTGGTTCAAACGGATCAAGGTGTAGCTTGCCGTTGCGTTTTACCACAGTGTTTTCTACGTCGAGGGTAAGGTGTTTCATTTACTCAATATCTCCTTCATGCCAATAGTCCCAGTCATCAAGTATCATATTACTGTACGCTGCGTCAAGGTCTTTTTGGAATTGTTTATCATTAGCAAATATCTTCATAGCTTCTAGTGCTTCGGTTACTGTCAGGTTTAACCGCTTCATCTGTGCTATCAAAGATACGGAATCAATTTCATCTGCATTCATGTTTGCTTTCTCCTTTTCTCTGGCACGGTTTCTTTCTTCATCTGTCATTGGGCTGATCTGACCCCAGTTGTTAGCCCTATCAACAAACCATTCATCGGGTAATGCCTTACGTCCTTCAGGTAGCTTCGTCATCGTTTGCTCCAAACTTGTACTCTGTTAGTTCATCTTTCTGATACTTGATGTGATCCTCAATAAAGTCATACACCAACTGCATGTCCATGTTTGCTGCGGCACAATACAGTACCAACTTCAATCCTTCCTCTGCCAATAGTCCACGACAATGTGCATCCATGTGAAACTGATATGTTGCACTGCCATCCTCGTGTTCCTCTACTTGTTCTACACCTAGTATTCCTGCATCTTTATCCATCATTCTTCCTCTAAACAAAATCCACAAAAGTCACCCTTTGATGGGTTGCCACATGATACACATGTTCTCCATGCTTGTTTCATCAGTGCCTTCCAACTCTCTGGGTACAGCTTCTCCATATATTCATATACCTGCATTGCCACTTCACGTGACTCCTGCTGAGTGTCCTGCTGCATACGTAGCTGACACATCTTAGCGAATGCATACACAGTACCTGACCAGTACCACTCTGTCATCATAGACTGTGGGAGTACCATACGTGCTTGCTCTGGTGATACACCCTTGGCTAACAGGTAGTTGTAATTCTGCCGACAATCCTCAACCATATTACGTGCAACTGATGGACGTATATCATTTATCTCACCATCACTGCCCTGCTTCTTGTCTTCACTACGTCCACGCCACACATCAGGTTGGTAGAACTCTGGTTCATCATCCACATACCTACGGCTGATCTCGTTCCACGGCATGTACTCATGCTTCACAAGTTGACGTGCCACAAAGATAGGTGCCTTAACATGGAACGTGGCAAACGTGTGATTGAATGGTGACTTGTGATTGTGTTTAGCTAGATAACGTATTAGCTTTGCATCTTTAGTTTTCAGAATGTTTGGCTCACCTGTATAGATGCGTTGATGCCATTCTGATTTCTTACCAAAGCTGACACGTGCAGCATTCACTACTGATAGATCACTACCCATGTGATCAATATATGTTACTTCCATTATACTTGATACCTCGCAGTTTTGTATTCCAGATCACAGTGCACAACACCGTGCCATCCAGATAGTTTGTTCTTCACAACATTCAAGTGACGTTGTGTATCTTCTTCCTCTTGCCCATCAACCACAGGGTTCTTGGCAATCAATACCATAAGGTCAGCCTCTGCTGCCTTACCTGTACGTGAACCTTCCATCATGCTCTGGTTCAATAGAACCTTACCCTCTGCATCAGCAGAAAGCTGAGACATGTAGAAGATCGCACAGTTGTGTGCCTTAGCAATCTGACGGGCATAGATAGCATTAGCTTTCAATGCTTCATCAGGACGGGCATACCCACCTGCCTTGGCAAACTTGTCACCCATATCAAGGATCACAATGTCAGGTTTGTATGACTTGCATACTGACTCCACCCATGACATGTCACGGTCACTGGCATCTTTGATCTTGATGTTATCCTTGACCACAGAGTACAGGTCACGAGCACGGGCAGGGTTATCCTTCACCTCTTGCATTGTCATGCCTGTGGCGGCAGTCAAGTACCGTGCACCTACACGGTGTGATGCTTCCTCGTTACACAGGATCACGCACTTGGCACCCTGATGCGCAAACCCATTTGGAGCAGCGATCAGAGAGGCGTGGAACGATGTCTTACCTGTGTTAGGACGTGCGCCTACTTCAATCAGGTGTCCTGCATTCACGCCCTCTACCTTACGTGTCAGAGTAGGGATGTTGAATGTCCATTGTGATTCCAAATCATTCTTTGCAAGCAAAGTTTCAATGTCAATGTCATCCCATTCAATACGCAGGTCAGGTGTGAAGTCATCTGAATAACGTTCAAGGATGTCACGTAGGGGTTCCAAGCTACCCTTGCTACCATTCACATAGTCAAAGCCAAGGTTAGCAATGTCCTCACCTACGACCTGTTGAAACAGCTTCGACAGCACCTCTTGTGCTACGTCACTACCCATTGGTGACTCTTTCTTGATCTGATTGAACAGTGAACTGTAAGCTTGTTTCTGTGCAGTGGTGAGTGTTGGATTGTTCGACATGAACAATGCCTCTATCTCGTCAGGTGTTACGGTACGTTCGTAACGATCCATAGCTTTGTCGATTGACTGTTTGATCTTACGTACATCTTTGCTGAACAGCCGATCAGGACACTTGGCTCCACGATGATCGTCGTAGAACTCCTTGTCCATTAAGCTGCGTACAAGTGATAATTCCATTATGTTTCTCCTAGTGCTAGTAAATTGTTTATGTCGGTAGGGTTACGATATTTCAGGTCATCTGTCAAACGTAATACTTTTACATTCTCTACATAACCACGTAGTTCTTTTGCAAATTGCAGTGTCTTTGGTAATGCATCGGGGTCAAGTGCAATGATAACAGTCTTGAGGTGTGATAAGTACTGCTTATGTGCCTCAGAGAGTGAGGTGCCCAACACTGCTACCCCGACATACACCCCACTCTCCGAGCATCCAGAACTGCCTGTCGCACCCACAATGGCTGCACTTACACAGTCCTCAACGACTACCCCTGTTTTACCACATCCATAAACATACGGCAAGGGGTTTTTACCATATCTTTTCCACTTTGGTAACTTTTTTCCTAGTGCTCTGCCAGTGGCATCCACCATGATATTGTTATGTACCACAGGAAATACGACACGGTGTTCACGAACATCATACAACAAACCCAATGACACGGGATCAATGTCCCACTGATCACAGAACTCTGACACTGCATCAACGTCACGTACAATCCATTCAGGTTTCTGGAATGTGACTGCCTCTGTCTCAGCAGCTACAGTGCCTAGTGACTTACGAATATCGTCACTGGTAAGGTGCACACGTGTCCCACCAGACACACGGCACCCTGCCTTGTAACAGTTCCATACAAGCTGACCCATGTTATTGGTGGCTGTAAATGTTTTAACTCCCCCACATACTGGGCAGTTAGTACGTTTAGTTTCACCATTAACTAAGTTCATATCACTTATATGTTCTTTTATATTCATTATGTATCACTTTCTGTGTTGTTCGTTTCACTCAAGCATACAGACATGTCTCGTTGTGTCAAGGCATTATTTGCACTTTCGTAAGTATGCTTCATGTATGGTTTCACAGATGCAACATGAGTATGCCCTGTCACTGCCATGATTTGAGGCAAAGGTACACCCTTATCAACCATCTGTGTTACACCAGTACGACGAATGTCCATCAGACGTAGCTCATCAGGTAGCTTTGCTAGTCTCATGATGTTCCGTCCAACCTTGGACAGTCTCTCCATAGCATAGGGTTGGAACCTACCGTTACGTGGTTGTGGGTGTGGTGCAACCCATTCCTGAAAACCAAAGTCAGCTTTCTGCTCTAGCAGCATGGCATTCAGGTTGTCACTGATAGGTAGGAACACCTCTGACCTACGCTTGCTTTGCTCCAACGTTAGTTGTTGCTTCTTCAGGTCAAGGTTATCCCAACGCAGCATACGCATGTCACCCAATCTCTGGCACCACTCGTATGCCATGTGTACAATCAGTCCAATGTTACGGTACTGAAAGTCGCTATATGCTACGTCAAGAAATTTATTCACCTCACCATGTGTCCATATAACTTTACGTTGACGTTGTTGTTTACGTTTAATCTTGGCAAACGGATTTTGCTCTGCATGTTCCATTTGTATGGCGTAGTTGTACACTCTACTCGCACACGTTGCCGCATGGTTAGCAAAGCTGATCCCACGTTCAACCCATTTCTCATATGCTTGCTTTGCAACTTTAGGTGTAACCTCTCTGTACTTACGGCACCCAATTGTTTGGTGTACCACTGTCAAGAAATACCTGTAATCAACCTTGGTTGAGTCACGTAACATCTTGAAATCATTAGATAAATAATAAAAGTTGATAAGGTCAGTGACCTTGCTGCTTGGCTTCAGCTTCACAACTTTAGCTTGTTCTTCACGGTATGCGTCAATGTCTCTGTTGTACTCACGTGCTATCTGTCTTGCAACTTTTGGATCGTCACCTAGTTCTTCACGTTCTACTACTCCCTCATTCACCAATGCTTGCGGTGGATTGAAACGGTATGAGATGTCACCCGAAGGTGACACTCGCTGTTGTACATATCGTGGTAAGGTTCTCATACAATCTCCCATGTGGTAAAGTTTAACAGTCCATCTTTCCAATCTGTTTCATCGTAGGGTTCCCATTCCTCATTACGATCATCATTTATTTCACGTAGTATCTCAAACAGTGTGGCTTCCCACACTTCCCCATCAACACTGTTTTTAAGTGTGTAAGTAATCATGCTGCCTCCAATGTAATGAACCGATCATCAGATACCCACTTGGATACCTCTTGCTCACGTGACCACATGCTGATGGCCTGTGTGTCGTTGCCTGTGTTACGTAGATTGAACCCATTACGTTCATCAGCATACGATGCATAGTTTGTGAACGCAGAGTACAATGCCCACTTATTGTGACCACGTGTCGCAGCCTCTTGTAGGTACAGCATGTACATTTTCTCTGCCTTACGTTCAGATGAAATCATTTCTTCCAACAGAGAACGAATGTCCACATACTTTGTGGATGTCTGCGCCCACACTTGCATCTTACCTGCCTCAGTGTAGAAGTCAGTACGAGCACGAGCAAGTTCATAGATGAAACTCTCCATAGAGAAGTTCGCAGTGTTCTTCTTGCGGATTTTGTCATACTCTCCACGAATACATCCGTTGGTGCAGAAGAAATCAATCGCACCGAAGTACACTTGGTTGCTGCACGAACCGTCAATACCATGTAATGATATAATACGATTACCGATTTGTGTTTGGTGCTTGTCCGTTGTGATCTCCACCTGCATGTCAGGCAGTTCAATGTCAAGCATTGACCACGCACCATTACGTGCAGTTTTCCAATTGAACTTGGCATTCATCAGTTCAGATGAAAGCAGTTCGTCAGTCACTGTGTCCATGACACCACGGTAAAAGTCACCATGTGATGCACACTTGAATGACTTACCGACGATACCAAGGTACTCGCCAGTGTCTGCATTGATAACATATTTCTTATCATCAACCTTGGTTGGTTCAAACTCTACATCAAAGTCAAGGTATGTTGGAATGTCAAATGGCATAATAATCTCCTTTCAGTTGTTTGTGTGGCAACTGTACCATAGTTATATAGATACTGTCCACCCTATACTAGTAACGATAAGCTACTTGTAGAATATGTGTGACCCATGTGTCACAGTTTGTGTGTAGTGATTGCGCCACCACGGTCTAACATAGTTAGCATGGTAATGTGTGGCACCATCGGTGTTGTCTTCATGATAGCCATACACTACGTTATGGGCTACCACTTTGGCATACAGCCAATGTACTTCTTCACGAGGCGTGTCGGACTTACCGTCACAGTACCAACTGAACTGGCACTTGTGTTTGCCACGGTGAAAGCCCTGATACACTACCTTGCAAGCATCGTCAGGGAATGCGTCATGTGCCACACGATTGAGCACAACGTGGGCAACGGCATACATACCTGCCATAGGCTCACTACGTGCCTCGTGATACACATTCAGTGCAATACATGTCAGTGCTGCTTCAAGCATACTCAAACTCCTCTGGTTGTAGGTACACAGTTTCAAAAGGGTTGTCGTTGTCACAGAACGGACACACTTCTACAAAATGTTCTCCTTCTTCAAACACACGATCACATTGTAAACAGTGTACTAACTCATGCTGCTGCATATACATTCTCCCATTGCCAATCAAACCACACAGGCTTGTTACGTTTACTCCAGACCATATCAAACCTATGCTGCTTGGTATGATAAAACTTACGGTAACTGTCCACAGGCCAGTGTTCTCCTGTCTTCAGGTGTGTGTATTCACTGAAGCATTCGGGGTGTGCAGTCAATTCACCTGTCGGCACAAACCTTGCACCCTCTCGCAGTGCATCAATGAAACGTTCTGATGCATGTTGTCTGCCATATCTGTAGGTATACTCCAGACACATGTGGTTCCACAATCGGAAAGCATACATGTAATTGCTACGTGTCTGCCCTGCCCACAGTGTGCACGGATGCTTGGCATGTGCTACACGGTACAGTTCATGCTCATCGGCATACTCAGGGTTAGCTTGACGAACCACAGTGCATAGCATCTGTGCTTCTTCCAGTGGCATCTTGACCACATGCTTGTCACACAATGCTTGTGCAATCTCCTGTGGAGTATTAGCTATAATGAAACGGTTCATGGTTTCTCCTTTGGTTTAGGTATAGGGTGGTCTGACCAGTCGTCACATGGGTCATCCAGTGGCATTGGCTTCTTGTCTGACGATGTTGATGTATATACGGTATGCATCATGTAAACTCTCCGCATCTGAGGTCAGGATCACTTCGTCACCTACCTCTGCATATTGCTTCAGCTTTTGTATACTGATGCGTTTATCACCACGTTTGGCACTACGATAAAACTTTACATCACCCTCTGTGCCATCGGCATACTCACCGACAACAGAGAATGCGTTTCGCATAGTACGTTCTTTTTCTGTGTCGTACCACTCTGCGGTAAAAAACTTATCGTCATAGTTCATGCCAAAATCACTGTCCAGAAACTCTCGCACAGATTTGTTGGCATCAATGATGCTTTTATCTAGCATCGTTTTCGTTAGTTTGATTTTAGCTTCCACCATGTTATATCCTTTCTATAGTTTTTCTGATTGTGTCTGCCCATTGCTTAACTGTTTCTGCATCAGCAATCCATATTGCATCTAACCCTAAGTCATTTGCTATTTCTTCTGCTGCGTCGAAATCCCCACAATCACCTAGTGGGTGCAAACGCAAATAGTTCCAACCAAGCATTCTTGCACGTACTGGTGTTACTAACATATTATCTAAACAACTTAGTGCAAACCACTGTCTGTCTTTGCTTTCATACGTCATGTTATATCCTCTCATTGTAGCACACAGGGTGCTTCATGTATGAAGTCATACTGTTTATATTCTTCCATTTCAAATTCGCCACACTCCACAAAGTCAATCTGGTTTGCGTCTGGGTGTTCATGTGCAGCCAAACGCATGGCAAATTCTGTGGCACTGTGCCAATCATTGATTGCGGGGTAAGTGTCATCCAACTGGATAAGACTTTCCACCCCGTCTATTTCAACTACGATTTCGTAGCCCATTATTTTCATTCAGTTTCTCCTTTGTAATACCATGCACGTGGATCATCTTTCAGGACATACGGCTTCCAATGTTCGGGATAGCCAGTGTCTTCATCCCTCTGAGGTTTGAATTTAAATGTATCACGTAGGTACCACATCTTTCTTTGCAAATCACGTAGTTGTGACAGTGACAAATCAAAGCCATCAGACACATCACGCAATAGATCATCAATGCAATTGTATAGGTCAAGTAGTTTCTCTACTTCTTCTCGTGTTAGTTCTTCATATAGCTCTGTTGCCATAAGTGTATCTCCTTGTATTAATTCCATTACTTCTTCAGGTGTCATGAACGTGCCCCCTCTGCATATAGGTATGGCCTATTTCTGTGATCGTCAACAACCATGCTTGGCTGTAGTTGTAGCATAGCACGTTTGGCTGTACGTACTGGTGTCGTGTCGTACACATCAACGAATGTGTCAAACTTGTATGGGTTGTATGACACAAGTGTGTAGTCCAGATAGTCGGGATGATACTCTGGATCAAAGTCATCAAAGTGTGTGATCTCACCACGAACAAAGGCATGAACATTCTTCTTGCCCTCACGCAGTACACGTTCACGTCCTGCCTTACGCACTACAAACTTAGGGTCACGAATGTGCACCTTGTCAGTGTGTAAGATTACTCTGCCAGTGGAACACTGACGGACAGACCACGTGTATTTGTGTAGGTTAAAATAAACTTCAACTCGCATTTGTTTGCTCCTTCACATACTTCATTGCGATACGTTTGTTATGTGTGATGATGACCACACGATCATGATCATCATACACAACCCATTTCTTTTTACGCTGCATTAATCTCACTTAGTTTAGCCTCAACTTTTTTCAGCTTCATACGCAACTCACGGCGTTCCTGCTTTAGTAAAGATGAACCATCTTTCGTGTAACGTGCTTTGATCATGCCAATCTCTTTCAGGATACGGCAACGATACTGCACACGGTGTAGGTATTCATTCAGATCAGATGCAATCTGTTTCTGTGTTTTGGTAGCCCAATGTTTCACAATGTAATCATCCATCGGCACATAGTTGTATGTGTATGACACACACTTTTTCATGTGGAATGTATGCTCAACATACAATTGTGGTTGAGTTGAACGGACGGATTTGAAAACGAATGTATTTGTCATGGGGTATACTCCTTATATGGATTAGCTTGCTAGTTTACGTAGTTGTGATTTTGTCTTACGTGCCTGTTGGCGGTCACGTTTCCAATCATCACGTTTAGGTTTCTGTCCAACGTTGGACACTTTGGAAAACTTAATAAAGTTTTTCATTTCGTAACGCATTTTGTTTCTCCTTCTTACTGAGTTTGCGTTTGTTGCCCTTCTTGGGCGGCACTACCTGTGGGCTTTTGCGCTGTTGAAGCAAAGCTTTTGCCACAGGGTTCACAATTCCCACAGGTTTTTTCATGTCACAATTCCTCTGTCACTACACGAAATGTGTAGCCTAGTTGTTTAATTAAACTTACATCACGATCAGTCAACGTAGTTGTACCTGCAATCTCAGCAAGTGTTCGTGATGTGCTACACTTAGGATACACTCGACGTGTACCGTAAGACGTTTCGATTGATACTAACAATTCCATTGTTATACTCCTTGTGCTACTGTGTCAGCTTTACGTTTACTGCTACCATGTGCAGGAAACCCAATGATTGCATCACGCTGTTTTGCACACAGTTGGCATGTAGAGCATGACACATCATCACGGATTGTGGCAGGACATACGACCACTTTGCGACCTTTAGGTGTCACAGTGTTAGTCGTTTGTGCCTCTGGCAGTACTGTCGCCACTGGCCCAATGCCAAGGTCATACAATGCATCTGCGTGTTTGACATTGTTGGCAGATAGATTGACGACAAAGCCTTTGTCATTCATACGTTTGACTACACGAGCATTATGCTTGTCAGTCAATACGGGATAGTGAGTGTAAGTGAAACCACGTTTGCCAGTGTTAGCATCGGCAAGCTGATCGTTGGCATCGGCATCCAAACGTTTACCATCACCTGCCAAATCACCTGCTTGGTTGTGTCTCCACAACTGACCATCCTTGAAGGATGCCACAGTGTTGATGAATGTGTCCCATGCATCGCCACGTTCACCACTGGTCACTTTAGCCCAATGCATTGCCAATGGCCCACCATCTGCATAGCAGCCATTTTTCTTGAACTCACATTCATCAGGGCATGTAGCAGCAGATGTAGTTGTGACAGGAATAGGGCCAACCTTACGGTTACCTGATTTAGGGGTAGTGTGTACTGTGTAAGTCATTTGCTTACTCCGTAAAAGTGTCCAACGTTGGACGGTTTCAGTTAGTGTTTATGTCTATACATGTTATATAACACTTTCACTAAAGTTTCAAGTGTTTATATAACTGTAAGACAATAAGGTAGGATCATTCGGTTCTTTCCATCCACTGTCATAAGACAGCGACTTTTCATTAGGCGTTTTAACATTAGCCAACACTTTGGCTATCTCAAGTTTTTGCTTTAGCAGTTCAGCTTTCGTCATTAGTCTGCCGCCCAGATAGATAGCAAGCAGACACCGATGTAAGGTATGCCAATCAGCAGCCAATCAGGTGTCAGTATGCCTTGTGATACAAATATCACAGTGGCAGCGAATACAATGCTTGTCAGAGCCAAGCACAGAACAGTGAGAAACTTTACGAAATACATATTAAATCTCCGATTTACAGTTGAGTGTAAAGCCAGCTTACGCTGACTTCTCTTGTTTTGCAATAGCAGATATAAGGTCATCTACGATGGTTTCAAGGTCAAGGCCGTTCAACTCACACTGTTTCAAAATGGTTTGTACCATTTTTGTACGAGTGATCGGGCCAACAGAAACTTTAGTTTCAGACTGTTCCACAAGCTTTGCTTGTTTAGGTTCATCAGACTGTCCAACGTTGGACGGTTCAGCTTTAGCTGTAGGTTCGTCTGCTTTAGCAGCCTTACGCATAGCAGCTTGTAAAGCTGTAAGGGATGTGAAGCCTTTCTTTGAGGCTTTGATGAACTCCACACACTCAGCTTGGTTCTCATAGAACCATAGAGCTTCGGCACGACGACGACGATCAATGTTGGCAATGCCATGTGTCCGAAGGACATGAGTAGGGATTTGACCACTGTCATGAGCACTCTGTGCTTTCAGTGTGGACAGCAGCTTGCCTAGTCGAGTGTCAAAGCCATTGGCTTTAGTAGACTGTTTCACACTGTTCAGTGTGCTCCACATTTTGCCTAGGGCTTTGCCCTCTTTCACAAGAGCATCCAAAGTTGTTCCAACTTGGTTTGTTGCTTTGTTTGCTGATTTTGCCATGATACTATTCCTTACTAACTTATGTTACACTTAAGAGAGTTTATATATCTCTCTCACCCTAAAGGGAGAGATATTAAACTATCTGTGTAACTGTATAAGTTAGTAGTAGTAAGAGCCGAGTTTCCCGTGTGATCCTCTGCCCCTGCCGTTTCACGTGCGGTTGCAGGTATCTTCGATACCGAAACTGGTGTGCGAAACTCGTGTGCGTATGCGAGGCAAACACTGTCCAATGTTGGACGGTTTTGTGATCACAACAATAGCCTCACTACCCTATAGGGGTAGGGTATAAAAATGTAATCGGCAGATGCAACACACACTGTGATCACAAATCACTCTGGAAAATACACTCTAAAGAGTGGCAACTGATTCCATAACAGTTGTCGCAGTTGGCTAAGTCACTGAATTTGTTGGAGCTTCTTGTGTGTTGGTGTGACATGCCTATGTGTTTGCGTTCACCTGAGCACATGATGTGTGTGATGTGCGTCATGACGTGTGATGTGTGGGGGTAGGCGGGGGCCATGACGGGGGTGTACGTTATTGTATACACGTATCTACACAGATCAGGAAAAATGAAGTGTTAACCACATTACGTATATAGTGGTTTACAGAGAACAGTGTTCCAAAAAACGTGGGATATGTAGAACGTTTTCCCTAATATTGCAGTATAGTTAAGTTTAGGGGTTGACATGTGGTACAGAATGTGTAAAACTATATATAGAATAACTAAGATGACACTATAAGTGATTACACTTTAAATGTTCACTTAGATGTTAATATAGTTAGATATAATTATACTTAACTAATATTACACTTATATGTATCACTTTAAATGTACACTTTATATGTAACGCCGTTAGGCGAGGAGTTTGTATATTTATTACGAAAGTTCTTGACAATGAGTAAAAAATCAGTAAAACTATATACTGACGATGTTCTTTCTGAGTTTTATAATCACGTAATGAATGGAACTGTAGATCAATTGCATATCCCCCATAGTGATGTATTCTACGTGCGAGAGGCAGTGCAGAACCATTATGGCAGGAAGTTTACGTTAGAACATGTAGAGTGGGCTATGCGTATGGAAGGATGGACAGACGGTGGCGATACCAGCGAGAGTTAAAAGTACAATGGAACGTTTGGGATTGTCAGGCGTTAATAAACCTAAACGTACCCCTAAGCACCCAACTAAGTCACACGTAGTGATGGCTAAAGAAGGTGAAACATATAAACTAATTCGTTTTGGTGAGCAGGGTGCAAGCACTGCAGGTAAACCCAAAGCTGGTGAGTCGGACCGTATGAAAAAGAAACGTGCATCCTTTAAAGCACGTCACAGTAAAAATATTGCTAAAGGTAAGTTGAGTGCAGCTTATTGGGCAGATAAAGTTAAGTGGTAATATAGGAGTAAATACCAATGGCATCAGGAAAAGGTAAAGCCGTAGAGTTGCTATCAGGCATCACAGGCAAAGGAACAACAATGACTGCACGTTCTTTGGCGAGTGTATCAACTACACTACAGAATAAGATTCGTCGGTTAGAACGTAAAGAAACGTTGACTGCAGAACAAAAGAAAGAGCTAGCAGCTTTGAAACGTCAATTGAAAGATGTAGACAATGAAATGTCAGCAGAAGCAAGTAAAGCTGGACGTTCTTCAGCACAAGCAGCACGTGACAAAAAGATGAAGGGTAAAGTTACTCTACCGTCTACCCCTTTCAAAAAAGGTGGTATGGCTAAAAAGAAAAATTATAACAAGGGTGGTTACGCAAAATGCGGAGCCTCATATACAGGCTAAGTTATGTGGATAGGGATAATGCTTGTATGTTTTGATCCTATGGCATTGTCCTGTAAGATTATAGCAAAACCAGAACCTTTCTATACTGAACAAGCTTGTTTAGAAGAAGCAGAAAAAATAGCTACCAATATAAGAGCAGGGGGTGCTTATGCTACACCCCACTGCCACAAAGTTGAAGGAAATAGTGCCTAATGCCTATACGTAAAGTTAAGGGTGGTTACAAGTGGGGTGACTCAGGTAAAGTGTATCCTACTCGTAAAGGTGCAGAGAAACAAGCTGCCGCTGCGTATGCCAGTGGTTACAAAAAAATGAATGAAGGTGGATTTATTATGGAGACATGTGAAGGATGTCAAACACGGGGTAACTGCTTGGCAGCAGGTAAGTGTTTAAAAGGCGGTAAAGATAAATGAATTTTACAGACTGGAAAGCTGAGTTAGAAGAACATGGATACGTAGTTACTGAAGACACTATCACTACACAACGTGGTGATGTACTTGCAGGTAAAGACCCATATGGTGGATATTACATTAGTGACTCACGTATTCAAGACATTGTAAGTAAGAAACCTAGCAAGGTTAAGAAGGTAACTAAAAAAGTTAAGAAGGTAGCAGAAGCTGCCACTGAACTTGTAATGGAACGTGCTCGTGACAAGAATGGACATTTTATTGCAGATGATCCTGACACTGAAGTTAACGAAGCATGGGTAGTTAAAACTAAGAAAAAATAATGACCCAATATTCAATAGGTAAACCAGCACGTAGGAAGTCTGTCTATGGTCACAATGAAACCACAGCAGTAGAAGACGTGTATACTTGCCCTGCTAACTGTACAGCAGAAGTTACATATATCCTTGTAGCTAATGGTGGTGGTAGCACTAATGATGTCACTATTCAGTGGTACGTAGCAGCAGATGCTTATACGTCACACTTCCTAAACGATAAGAGTTTAGCTGGTAATGGCTATCACGAGTTCTCTACTATTGACCTTGTATTACAACCAGGTGATAAGATTCAGATAGTACCTAATGCAGCAGGACACATTGATAGCATTGTTACTGTAACTGAAACGTTTGTACCTATTGGTTAATGCATAACGGGGTTGCATTATTGTCTATAGTATGTTATAACTATATATGATATAACTATCTCTGGTAGCAAAAGTTACCGATAACATAAGGAGATAGTTATGAAAGAATGGTTTAAAAAAGTATTTGTTGCCTTTATTGAGGCACGTCAGGCTGAAGCAAATCGTCGTATTGCAGCAATGCATTTGTATCGCATGACAGACCGTGAGCTAAACGATATTGGCATTGGTCGTGGAGATATTAAACGAGTTGTCTATGAAACCGAGAACGAAGTCAAAACTGAAAAACAAGGCACCAATAGTCCGAAAAACAAAAACAATGTCTCGTGGCGGCAGTACATCTACAGTAAACTCGGCTGGGAACTACACAAAGCCAACCATGCGTAAAAACTTGTTCAACAAGATTAAAGCAGGTAGTAAGGGTGGAAGTGCAGGTCAATGGTCTGCACGTAAAGCACAAATGTTAGCCAAGCAGTATAAATCTGCAGGTGGTGGATATAAGAGCTAAGAGGGCGATATGGACCCAGTGACAATTATCAGTGGGGCCACTGTTGCCTTCAACGCACTTAAAAAAGGCTTTGCAATAGGCAAGGACTTACAGGACATGTCTAGTCAACTAACACAGTGGGCAGGACATATGGCTGACTTAGGTCAGGCTGAGAAACAAGTAAACAATCCCCCTTGGTGGAAATCTATGGGTGGCTCTGTTGAAGCGGAAGCAATGGAAGTGTTTGCAGCTAAACGTAAAGCAGAGCAGATGCGTAGTGAGTTAAAAGACTATATTAGTTTTACAATGGGTCCATCAGCTTGGGATGAACTAGTACGCATTGAAGCTAAGATACGTAAACAAAAAAGAGAACATGAATACCGTAAAGCTGAGTTACAAGAAGCTATTATAACTTGGACTATATCGGGGTTACTATTACTTAGTGGTATAGGTGGTATCATATTCTTTGCGTGGTTAATGTCAAATGGCTAAAGCTAAATCACAACAAAGCTTAGATAAATGGACTCGACAGAAGTGGAGAACTAAAAGTGGTAAACCTTCGACGCAAGGTCCAAATGCTACAGGAGAACGTTACCTTCCTGAAGCGGCGATTAAAGCTATGTCTACCGCACAATATGCGGCGAGTAGTGCGAAGAAAAGAAAAGATACTGCAGCAGGTAAGCAGTTTTCTAAACAGCCTAAAGCAGCAGCTAAAACGGCTGCACGTTTTCGGAGGACGTAATGGTAGTTGACTTTGACGTAGATGGTGATGGCGTTATCACCGAAGCTGAAGTAGCAATGAAAGAACGTATGCTTGAGATAGAGCTACGTGAAGAAAAAGCTGAATCACAAAAGTTTATGGCTTGGGTAGCTATGGGCATGATGATTATCTTTACTGTATTTCTGTTTACTCCTTTTATGTCAGACTCACGTGTGAATGCTCTAGCAGATTTGCTAGGGTTATTTTATATTGCACAGACTGGTGTAGTTGCTGCGTACATGGGAGCTACAGCTTATATGGCAGGTAAGCCTATGGGCAACAAAGTGGCAATGAGTAAGGATATGAGATAATGGGATTTAGTTTAAGTAGTCGTTCACTAGGTAAACTAGAGGGTGTTCACCCTGATATGGTAGCAGTTGTTAAACGTGCTATTGAACTGACGGACGTTGACTTTGGTGTGACGTATGGAGTCAGAACTTTAGCAGAGCAAGAAGAACTGTATAACTCTGGACGATCACAGACTATGAAATCCAAACACCTTATTCAGGAAGATGGTTATTCACATGCCGTAGACCTCGTAGCCTATTTTGGTTCTAACGTAAGTTGGGAACTAAATGTTTACGATAACATTTGTGATGCTATGGCACAGGCAGCGGAAGAACTAGAGGTGCCTATCAAATGGGGTGCAGCTTGGTCAGAGGGTGACATTCGTTACTACGATGACACTGCAGAGGACGCAATGAATGCATACATTGACCTACGTAGATCACAAGGTCGTAGACCCTTCATTGATGCTCCACATTTTGAGATGATGTAATGAGATGGTTAGTTCTGGCCTTATTGTTATCTAGTTGTGGTTTAACTTCACTGTTACCTACAGGCGGTACTAATGTAGCTGCTAATACACAGTTAGGTAAAGAAAACAAACAGGCTGTAGTTACTTACGAAGAAGAAGAAACTAATAACGCAGGACGTGACATCATTACAGAAACAAAAGAAGTAGAAGCAGGTCCAGTAGAAAAGCTAATGATTAGTAATCAGAATATTCCCCCTTGGGTTATAATGCTGCTACTACTAGGATGGCTACTTCCTACCCCGACACAAATAGGTCAATCAATAGCAAACTTTGTGCTTGCATTGTTTAGAAGAAAGAGTTAAAATGGCACGAGCATTAACAGAAAAACAACAGAAACTACTAGCTGTCTTATTTGATGAGGCTGGTGGTGACATTGTAGCTGCAAAAAAGATTGCAGGGTATTCGGATGCTACTTCATCTACTGAGATCATTAACTCTTTGAAAGAAGAAATACTAGATGCTACATCTGCTTACATGGCACGTAATGCACCTAAAGCTGCAATGGCTATGGTAGGTGCTTTGTACGATCCTACTGAACTAGGTATTCGTGATAAGATGTCAGCGGCAAAAGAACTACTAGATCGTACTGGCCTAGTTAAAACAGAAAAGATGCAAGTAGAAGCTAAAGGTGGAGTAATGCTAATGCCACCAAAACAAATGGATGAAGATGACTAAACCATTAAAACAATGGAAGTTACCCCAACCAACTGATATAAAAGAAGACAATGAATGGGTTCCTATTCCCCGTATATCTAGGACCATTCCATTCGGCTATGAAGTAAATCCAGATGACCCTGATGTACTGCTGCCTATTGACCATGAGCTTGATATGCTTGAACAGGCACAAAGGTATCTTAAACAGTACTCATATCGTGAAGTAGCTAATTGGCTTACACGAAATACAGGTAGAGATATATCTCACGTAGGTTTACGTAAACGGTTGGAAAATGAGCGAAGAAGAAAAAACAAAGCTGCAAGCTTACGCCGATGGGCAGACTATGCGAAAAAGGCAATCGCCAAGGCGGAAGAAATTGAACGCACAAGGCTCGGAGCAAAAGCAGACGAAGAAGACATCAGCGAGGCCAAAGCCTGAACCTGCAAAGATTATAAGTGAAATTCCAATTGAGGAACAACACAACGTAATCTTTAAACCTAATGAGGGACCACAGACAGAGTTTCTTGCTGCAGGTGAACGTGAAGTATTATATGGCGGCAGTGCAGGTGGCGGTAAATCCTATGCCATGTTAGCAGACCCCTTACGTTACATGGGGCATCCTAGTTTCTCAGGACTATTGCTACGCCATACTACAGAAGAACTTAGGGAACTTATATTTAAGTCTCAAGAAATGTACCCTAAGATATGGCCTGGAATTAAATGGTCAGAAAGAAAGATGCAGTGGACTGCGCCATCTGGTGCACGATTGTGGATGTCCTACCTTGACAGGGAAGATGACGTTCTGCGTTACCAAGGTCTAGCTTTTAGTTGGATAGGCTTTGACGAGTTGACACAATGGGCTACCCCGTTTGCATGGAACTATATGCGATCTCGTCTACGGTCCACTGCACCCGACTTACCTATCTTTATGAGGGCAACTACCAACCCAGGGGGTAGAGGTCACCATTGGGTTAAGAAAATGTTTATTGACCCTGCCCCTTCTGGAAAGGCTTTTAATGCAACTGATATTGAAACAGGTGAAGAGCTTAAATATCCTGCAGGACACGCAAAGGCAGGAAAGCCTTTGTTCAAACGTAGGTTTATACCTGCACGTCTTTCAGACAATCCTTACCTAGCAGAACAGGGTGATTACGAGGCAATGCTACTATCGTTGCCTGAACAACAACGTAGACAATTGTTAGAGGGTGACTGGGACATCAAAGAAGGTGCAGCCTTCACAGAGTTTGATAGGAATGAACATGTCATTGAGCCTTTTAACATCCCTAGTAATTGGGTTAAGTTTAGAGCATGTGATTATGGGTATGGTTCTTACAGTGCTGTCGTGTGGTTTGCCGTTGCGCCTGATGAGCAACTTATCGTATATAGAGAATTGTACGTCAGTAAAGTTCTAGCTACTGATTTAGCAGACATGGTGCTTCAGCTAGAAGCAGAAGACGGAAACATTAAGTATGGAGTTCTTGACTCTTCTTTGTGGCATAAGCGTGGTGATACTGGCCCTAGTCTTGCTGAACAGATGATTAGTCGAGGATGCAGATGGCGTCCATCAGATCGTTCTAAAGGTTCACGTGTAGCAGGTAAGAACGAAATACATAGACGTTTACAGGTAGACGAGTTTACAGAAAAACCCAGACTAGTATTCTTTAACACTTGTACTAATATGGTAGCACAGTTACCAGCAATTCCACTGGACAAAAAGAATCCAGAAGATATTGATACACACTCAGAAGACCACTTGTACGATGCTTTACGTTATGGTATAATGTCAAGACCACGGTTTAGTTTATTTGACTATGACCCACATTCTACAAGATCATCTGGAATGCGAGTGGCAGATTCAACATTTGGCTATTAAGGAAAAATAAATGGCAGAAGATAATGAAGTATTCATTGAGGATGATGCAGTTATCCTTGAGGACACAGATAACTCAGTAGAAGAAGACGCAGATACTTCTAAGATTATTCCGTTTATTATGGAACGATACGCCCGTGCTGAAGACTACCGCCGACAAGATGAAGAACGTTGGCTACGTGCTTATCGTAACTATCGTGGCATATATGGCCCAGAGGTACAATTTACAGAGGCAGAAAAGTCTCGTGTGTTTATTAAAGTAACTAAGACAAAAACACTGGCTGCTTATGGTCAGATTGTAGATGTACTATTTGCAAAGAATAGTTTTCCACTTACAGTTGATCCTACAGAACTTCCAGAAGGAGTTGTTGAGAATGTCAGTTTTGATCCTGCTGTTCCTAAAGAGTTACAAGAAGACCGAAGAAGTGATCCAGTATCACCTTACGGTTTTAAAGGTGACGGTAAAGAGCTTCCTGCAGGGGCTACGGCGAAAACGTTAGAAGAGTTACTTAACCCTGAACTACGTGAAAAGCTAGAGCCTATTGAAGGTATTAAAGAAGGTACAGGCGGTACGCCTACATCTGTTACATTTAGCCCTGCTATGATTGCAGCTAAAAAGATGCAGAAGAAAATTCAAGACCAGCTTGATGAAGCATCAGCGTCTAAACATTTACGCAGTACAGCATTTGAAATGGCTTTGTTTGGTACTGGTGTAATGAAAGGTCCATTTGCTGTAGATAAAGAATATCCTAACTGGGATGACGATACAGGTGAGTATTCACCTATCTTTAAAACAGTACCCCAAGTATCCCATGTATCTGTGTGGAACTTTTATCCTGACCCAGATGCTAACAACATGGAAGAAGCACAGTATGTTATTGAACGTCATAAGATGTCACGTTCACAACTACGTGCACTAAAGAAACGTCCATACTTCCGTAGTCAAGTTATTGATGAAGCAATTTCTATGGGCGAAAACTACGATAAAGAATATTGGGAAGACGATCTTTCTGATTATGCACCAGAGCATGGCATTGAACGTTTTGAAGTCCTAGAATATTGGGGCATGGTAGATGTTGAAATGCTTATGGATCAAGGTGTAGACATTCCTCGTGAGTTACAAGATACAGACGAACTACAGGCAAACGTTTGGATTTGTAATGGTAAACTACTACGTATGGTACTTAACCCATTCAAACCTGCTCGTATTCCTTACATGGCATCACCTTATGAACTAAACCCATACTCATTCTTTGGTGTAGGTATTGCCGAAAATATGGACGATACGCAAACGTTGATGAATGGTTTCATGCGAATGGCTGTTGACAATGCTGTATTATCTGGTAACCTTTTGATTGAGGTAGATGAAACTAACCTAGTTCCAGGCCAAGACTTATCAGTATACCCAGGCAAAGTATTCCGTAGACAAGGTGGTGCACCAGGACAAGCTATCTTCGGTACTAAGTTCCCCAATGTTGCAGGTGAAAACTTACAGCTATTTGATAAGGCACGAGTGCTTGCAGATGAATCTACTGGCTTCCCTTCCTTTGCACATGGACAGACAGGTGTCATGGGTGTAGGCCGTACTGCTAGTGGCATTAGTATGCTAATGGGTGCTGCAAGTGGTACTATTAAGAATGTTATTAAAAACGTAGACGACTATCTGCTTCGCCCACTAGGTGAAGGACTGTTCCGCTTTAATATGCAGTTTGACTTTGATCCTGAGATTAAAGGTGACTTAGAAGTTAAGGCACGTGGAACAGAATCACTTATGGCTAACGAAGTACGTAGCCAAAGACTTATGCAATTCTTGCAAGTATCATCTAACCCTGCACTTGCGCCGTTTGCTAAGTTTCAATACATTATTCGTGAGATTGCAAAGTCTCTTGATCTTGACCCCGAAAAAGTTACCAACAATATGAATGAAGCTGCAATTCAAGCTGAACTAATGAAACAGTTCCAGCAAGAACAGCAAGCACAACAACCTCAACAAGGTGGTCCAGCAGGTGCAAACCCAATGGACACATCAGGAGCAGGTGGTGGAACTATAGGTGTAGGACAAGCACCGACACCACAAGAACAAGGATTTAGTGGTAATGCAGGACAAGGAGCACCTCAGCAAGCTCAAGGGGCTGGTCAGCAACCAAGCCCAATGGTCTAAGTTTGAAGCTTACTTAGACATGATAATCAATCAACAGCATCGTGTTATGGAACAAACAAATGAAGTTGTTGCTGTTCATAGAGCACAAGGTGCTATCTATCAGTTACGTAGACTAAAGTTATTACGTGACGAAGTATTAAAATCTCAGTAAGGAAATTACTATGGAAGAACAAATGGAACTCTTTGAAGACGGTGGTCTAAAAGATGAAGGTGGCATGGTAGACGAAGAATCAGGAAATGAAGTTCCTAGTGGTAGCACTAAAAAAGAAGTACGTGATGACATTCCTGCTATGCTAAGTGAAGGTGAGTTTGTTCTACCTGCTGATGTTGTACGTTATCATGGACTAGAAAAAATTATGCAGCTTCGTGATGAAGCTAAGTTTGGCCTAAAGAAAATGGAAGCTATGGGTCAAATGGGTAACTCTGACGAAGCTACATTAGATGATGACGTTCCATTTGGTCCTGCTGATCTTATTATTGTAGGTGCAGAACCTATGGAAGATGAACCACGTGAGATGTATCAAGGTGGTATGGTGTACGCACAAGAAGGTACATTTGTAAAACCTTCTACAGGTATTGCTGGTTATCAACCTTCTATCTATCAAGGTCAACAAACAACGGGAGCATATACTCCACCACCTAGTTCTGTTGCACCCCCTATTCCTGCACCTTCTCCTGCAGGTGGCTATGTGCCTAAGTTTGTTTCAAGTGGGCAAATACCTGTTGGTGTAGCTCCACCCCCTGTAACTCCAGCATCAAGTACTGATACTTCTGCAGTTAGCACAGCATCAACTGAAGATAAACCATTTGTTCCAACTGTAAGTGATGTATATACAAGTGTAGAGTACATTAATCCTGAAACGGGCGAACGTAGAATGTTTAACTTCTACAATGGGGCAGTAGTAAACGGTCCTATTCCAGAAGGGTTTATTCCTGTTACAGAATGGGAAGCTTCACAGACAGACACAGGAACAACCACTACAACAGGAACAGGTACTGATGATACATCTGTAGCAACTACACAAGTTACAACAGATGATGGTGGTGCTCAAACTATTCGTGAGTTACAACAAAAACAACAGCAAAGAGAGTCTCAAGAACTTAGCATTCAAAAAACAAATCTTTTACAAAAAGGTTCTGCTAATGATCTAGTAAGTGCATGGCTAGATAATAAACGTGTTCTTGGTGCAGGAAACGTAGGATCATTCTTTAGTCCTCTTATAGGTGCGTTTACTACCGCAGCAGGACTAAAACAACAACGAGATTTAGAATCAGCTTTAACAGAACGATTTGGTGAAGATTGGAAAACTACTGCTAAATTAACTGATGAAGTTAAAAAAGAACTTACTGAGTATGAAGAATCAGGAAAACTTCGTAATACTAAATTGTTTGGAAATAAACTATTTGAAGATGTAAAGGCTGCAGTTTCTGGAATTAAAAATAGTTTTACTGAAGAAGGAAGACAGTCTTACTATGAAAATTATGCGTCTAGTGGACCTGTACATAATGTAGCTGACAACACTTTGTCTGGTGGGGTTACAGGATTTGAAGCTGTAACAGACAGTAGTGGTGCTCTACAAATGAATCAACATGGTATGCCACAGTCTTCAGGAAACCTATCTCTTAAAGAACAACAATCTTACGACAATGCAGTAAGAGATGGCAATGCCTCAGTAGCAAATCACCATGCAATTATTGCAGCGCATCGGGATAGACAAAACCAATATGCAGATGCACTTGCACGGGGTGATACATCCGCAGCCGCTGCTATTGGTGCAAATATGTCTGCTCAAAGTAGAGATCAAGCGGAACGTTTTGGTGGCAGTGTGCATCGTGCATCAGAAAGTGGTACGGCATCAAAGAATACTTCATCTGGTCTTCAGTTTTTTTCTAAGTTTGTACCCAATAATGACAATGATGGTGGCAGTGATACTGATAGTGATTCAGGCTCAAATACAGGAGGCTATAGCTGCTATGTAGCTACGGCACTTAATAATAAAGGATACTGGCCTACAGTTAAAAAGATGAAACTTATCAAGTGGTGCATGGATGCAAAACCAGAAGATAAATTTGATACAAAACTATGGCGCAATGGCTATACAGTATTTGGTAAAACAGTTATTGCGCCTCACGTAGACAATAAAATTATTCAGTGGTTATCTGATGGTTTTTATGATTCCAGAGTTAAAAACAAAAAAGACATAAAATCTTTTACTGGCCTCTTATTTTTCTATATTCCATCATATACAATTGCACTATATAAAATGCTACGTAATGATCTAGTAGATATTGAAAGGACTTAAAATGGAAGAGGAAGAACTAGTACGAGGTATGGAATCTTCCATGCGGTCAGCCGAAGACATGACTGTTAATGAGTACACAAACACTTTAGTTGATCGTATAAATAATTTAACAGACAAGGAAAAAGTTTCTTTACTAGATATGTTTGGTTCTGAAGAATTTCAACTTATCGGTAGGATACTTGGACCTGAAGTTACAAAAACAGTTGGAAAGCAGATAAACTTTTTTGCAGAGGAAGCTATAATGAACCCTGAAGGAGTTCAACCCGTAAAAGAGCTTGAAGGCCGTATGCAACGAGAAGAAACTGAAGATCAAACAGAACAAATGTTTAGACAAGCACCTCCAGAAATGCGTGTACAGGAAGAACTAGAAGATCAACCTGACACACTTGTGTAGTAACAACACATTAACTTGTTACATTAGACTGGCCTACCCATCCCCCTACCAACAGGCTACGGTGGCCCCAGTAAGGAAACTAAAATGTCAGAGAACATGGAAGTAATGGCTTCAGAGGTTGAAGCACCAAAAAAAGTAGCATTTGCCAATCGTAAGTACTCAAATGCAGATCGTATTAAAAAAGAAGAAGAAGAACTAGAACAGCTTATTGCTGAACAAAAAGGTGAAGCAGTTCAACAAGAACCACAAGAAGCTGAACCTGCTAATGCTGAGGAAAAAAGTTTTAAGAAACGTTACGGTGACCTACGTAGACACCAACAACAAAAAGAAAAAGAATACGAAGATCGTATCAAAGCTCTTGAAACACAACTAACTCAGGCAACTAATAGTGAGATTAAACTACCAAAGTCTGATGAAGACATTGAAGCTTGGGCAACTAAGTATCCAGATGTAGCTGCTATCGTCGAAACTATTGCAATTAAAAAAGCAAAAGAACAAGCACAAGGTCTTGAGGATCGTGTTCGTGAGATCGACGAAATGAAAGCAAATGCAGCACGTGAGAAAGCAGAAGTAGAACTTCTAAAGCTGCATCCAGATTTTGGTACTATTCGTGACAGTGATGACTTTCATGAGTGGGCAGAAGAACAACCTAAGTGGGTTCAAGATGCTCTTTATGAAAATGATGCAGATGCACGTTCTGCTGCACGAGCAATTGATTTGTATAAAGCAGACCGTAACATTACAACTAAAAAGTCTGCTACAGCAAAAGATGCTGCACGTTCTGTGGGAGCACGGAATGAACGTAGTAAGCCGAACTCAGACGCAATGAGTGGGGCTATCCGAGAATCCGATGTCCAAAAGATGTCGGCTACCGAGTACGAAAAGAATGCTGACGATATCATGGAAGCTATTCGTACAGGTAACTTTATTTACGATTTATCTGGTTCAGCCCGATAAAAAGTATTGACATATAAGTTATTTATGATATAACTATATATGTATAGTTTAACTGCTACACCTCAATATATGACTACTGTAGCAGTTTCACATTTTTTAGCAAACAATATGACTTTACGGATTACCTAATACGTATGGCCCATATAACACATTTTGTAACTGATCATTACATTTTGTGATCTATATGCACCCATAGACGATTAGCCTCTATACTAAGTAATAAAGTTTTGCATCTGTAATCTAAATGCTAAAGGAGTTTTATCATGGCATTCGGAGTCGCATCAGGCTATACAAACTTGCCAAATGGCAATTTCTCGCCTGTAATTTATTCCAAACAGGTGCAACTTGCATTCCGCAAAGCATCTGTCACTGACGCTATCACTAATAATGACTATTTCGGTGAAATCGCTAACATGGGCGATACCGTTAAAATCATTAAAGAACCTGAGATTTCAGTATCTGCATACCTACGTGGTACAACAATCGCACCACAAGATTTGACAGATAACGATTTCTCTCTAGTCGTAGACCAAGCAAACTATTTTGCCTTCAAGGTTGACGACATTGAAGAAGCACACAGCCACGTCAATTTCCAAAGCTTGGCGTCTGATCGTGCGGCTTATCGTTTGGCTGACCAGTATGACCAAGAAGTTCTTGGCTACCTATCTGGTTATGACCAGTCTGCTCTACATGCAAATGCCGATACAGTTAACACAACTGTTAACGGTACTAAAGCAAACTCAGCAGCAGGTTCAGACGAACTTCTAGCAGCTAACAAGTTGGACATGACCGATTTTGGTAACATCACAACTGTTGGTAGTGCTGGTGACTCTATTCCAGTTGCTGCTCGTCTACCAGGTGCTACAGCATTGCCAACAGCATATGCTTCACCTGCAATGATCTTGTCACGTATGGCACGTATCATGGATGGTCAGAATGTTCCTACAACAGGTCGTTGGATTGTTATTTCACCTGAGATGATGGAAATCCTACGTGACGAAGATTCACGTCTTCTAAACGCAGACTACGGTGGGTCTGGCCTACAAAACGGTTTGGTTCTTAACAACTTCCATGGTTTCCGTGTACACGTTTCTAACAACCTACCATCAGTTGGTACTGGTCCTGCAACTACAGGTACAACAGCACAGTCAACTAACTACGGTGTAATCGTAGCTGGTCATGACTCAGCGGTTGCGACTGCAGAGCAGATCAACAAAACTGAAACATACCGTGATCCAGATTCATTCGCTGACATCGTTCGTGGTATGCACCTATATGGTCGCAAAATCTTGCGTCCAGAAGCTCTTGTAACAGCACGTTACAACCTAGCTTAATAATAGCTAACTAAGGGGGCTGCTTCGGTGGCCCTCTTACGCATATCTAAAAGAAAGATATTCTATGGCAACTACATACATTACACTAGTAAATGATGTGCTAAGACGTTTAAATGAAGTCACACTTGATATTGCAGGTGATGGCTTTGATACTGTACGTAACGTTCAAGCTCTTGCCAAGGATGCAGTAAACAATAGTATTCGTCTTATCTTACAAGACGGTCAGGAATGGCCTTTTTTAAAAACAACATATACTCAAACACTGACAGCAGGAACAGGTACATATTCTTTTCCTTCTAATATGGGTTCAGTAGATTGGGATACGTTCTTTCTAAAAAAGACTAGTGGACTAAGTGTTAGCCCTAAACATTTAAAAGTAATTAACTATAACGACTATGTACAGAACTACAGAGTTGGTGATGAAGAAGGAGATCAGGTAAACGGTATTGGTGCTCCTGTTGTTGTATTTCAGACACAAGAAAATAAATTTGGAATTACCCCTTTACCTAACGCTGCATATGAAGTAGAATATGTGTACTTCACATACCCCAGTGATCTAAACCTTTATGATGATACAACAATAATTCCTGATAGGTTTAAACATGTAATTATTGATGGTGCAGTTATGTACATTATGAGATTCCGTAGTAATGAACAGAGTGCAGCTATTCACCAACAAAACTTCCAAAGTGGTATTAAGGCAATGCGTAGATTACTATTAGATGATAATCTATATGTACGGTCTACAGTAATTGAACGTGCAAGTGTTTCTAGTTTTAACAGTGCGGTATAATGGCAGACAATTTAGCATCCTTCAAAGTATTCTGCCAAGGCGGTCTAAACACTAGTCGTGATGTGTTGTCACAAGGTGAGACTCAACCAGGATCAGCTATTGCCTTGATTAACTATGAGCCATCCGTTACAGGTGGTTACAGAAAGATCAACGGGTTTAGTAACGACTACGGTACAGTTACAGGTCAAGCTAATACACCAGTGCTAGGTGTTTGTGTTGCTAATGGTATCAACGATGGTATTCTAGCTTGCCGTGAACCTTCTAGTGGCTCTGACTACTTACACTATTGGGATACAGCTACAGAGGCTTGGGTTGCAGTAACTACTTCTGGTTCGCCTACAATGTCTGGTGTAACCAAAGTACGCTTCACTAAGTACAACTGGGGTAGTTCTAAAGTTTTACTTACTGATGCTGTCAACCCTGCAGCTACGTATGATGGTACTACTTACACACAGATTACACATACTGACGCACCCAGCGCACCAAGACTGTCACACGTATTTAAGAACCACATGTTCCTAGCAGGTGACCCTAGTGAGAACACGAATCTTTATTTTAGTGCACCTTACGATGAGACTAGCTTTGCTCCTGCTGATGGTGCTGGTGTTATTAACGTAGGCTTTCCTGTTGTAGCTATCAAGTCTTTCCGTGATGTGTTGTACATCTTTGGTAGCAATAACATCCGTAAGCTTGTTGGTGATAACATCTCTAACTTTGTATTACAAGAAGTTACAGATGACCTTGGATGCCTAGCTACAGACAGTGTTATTGAGATTGGTGGTGACCTACTCTTCTTATCACAAGATGGCTTACGTCCTGTTAGTGGTACAGACAAGATTGGTGACGTTAACCTAGAGACAGTATCAAAAGACATTCAGTCTATCTTTACTGACATCGTGTTTG
>Ga0208917_1000065_pt1 | contig 46410 bp, 51 predicted proteins | sample DEB08_DNA_10_FD_185500 | JGI IMG/M metagenome (GOLD analysis project Ga0208917, IMG submission 185500) | Aqueous microbial communities from the Delaware River and Bay under freshwater to marine salinity gradient to study organic matter... | ecosystem: Environmental > Aquatic > Marine > Coastal ...
CTAGGGTATGACCACTTTATGTATAAAGAAATACTTGAACAGTCAGAAGTAATAGAACGAACCATTTCTGGAAGACTTGAAAAAAATTCTAAAGAAATTCCAATTAAGCTAGATGAAGCATCAAAGTATGAAAAAATTTGGATAGTTGCATGCGGTACTGCTTACCATGCTGGTTTATTCGGAAAAGACATATTTGAAAAAGTTCTAGGAGTACCAGTCAGTGTTGAACTTGCTTCAGAATTTAGATATAGAGAACCAATAGTTGGCGAAAACGATTTAGGCATTGTAATTTCACAATCTGGTGAAACCATGGACACAATTGCTGCTACTGAGCTCTTAAAGGAAAATGGTGCCCATGTGCTTGCTTTAGTTAATGTTGTGGGTAGCTCGTTAGCAAGAATGGCTGACAGTGTTTTTTATTTACACGTTGGCCCAGAAATAGGTGTGGCTTCAACTAAAGCTTATCTTGGAATGTTAGTTGGACAATTACTTTTAGCTAAACATTGGGATTCTGCAAATAAATTAGATGTTTCTTTTAATGAGATTGCCGAACTACCAAAATTGATTGAAGAGACTATGGCTTGTGAGAAACAAATAAAAGAAATATCTGAAATAATTTGTAAAAAAAATGATATTTATTTTATTGGTAGAGGACTAGATTATGCACTTGCAGCAGAAGGTGCTTTAAAATTAAAAGAGATTTCTTACTTACATGCAGAAGCTTTAGCAGCTGGAGAACTAAAACACGGAACTTTAGCTTTAATTGAAGAAGGAACTCCAATAATCGTAACCGCTAGTCAAAATCATTTGTTAGACAAAACAACTAGTAACGTACAAGAGGTTATTGCTAGAGGCGCTTATGTCATAGCAATTGGTGATAATCAATCAGAAAAATTAGAAAATATATCTGATGAATATGTCACCCTTCCAGATAGTAATGAAATTTTAACTACAGTTATATCTATAATTCCACTCCAGTTCATTGCATATCATGTTGCAAATCTAAACGGAGAGTCTATAGATCAGCCAAGAAACTTAGCTAAATCTGTAACTGTTGAATAATTTGATAATTATCTTTATTCTCGATATATGAGTAAAAAAGAACTTAACATCTCTTTTAAATTGGTGGAAGACAAAAATGGATAGAGGATTTATATATATTAATAATTCAAATTTAATTAACAATTTAAATTTTCTTAAAGTTACTACAAAGAAAGAATTGTGTCTTGTTGTAAAAGCAAATGCTTATGGACATGGATTAGAGTGGGCTGTAAAAAATGCAAAAAAATTTGGTGTCAAGTGGTTTGCTGTTGCTTCTGTTGATGAAGGAATTCAAGTTAAAAAAGTATTTGGAGAATCACGTGTATTATTACTTGCTGAACCTTCAAAAACTCAGTTGGAAAATATAAAGGGAAATGTTTTAGATCTTACTGTATACAACGAAAGCTTTATTGATGCTTTAATTGAGACAGGAGATGAATATAGTGTTCATCTCAAAATAGATACTGGAATGCACAGATTAGGTTGTCCTCCAGAGAAGTTTAATGACTTATATAAAAAAATAATAAGCTCAAATTTAAACCTTGTAGGTATTTGTACACACTTTCCTATGGCGGATACTGATGTAACCGAGACAAAAAAATCAATTGAATTATTTGAAAAGACTATTTTAGATATAGATCTAACTGATTTGCTTTTGCATGTAGACAATTCAGCATCATCTTTATACAATCTCGAAAATTCTTTTAACATGACAAGAGTTGGTATTGCTGCATATGGTGTCGAAATTACAGCAGTTGAACATAAAAATGAACTGTTACCAATTATGGAAATCAAAACAAGAATCTCAAATTTGCAATTAAGAAAAAAAGGCGATGCAGTTTCTTATGGAAAAGCAAAAGCACTATCTAGAGACTCAATTATTGCGACTGCACCTATTGGGTATGGTGATGGCTATCCTTGGAATTCATTTCCTGATGGAAAAGTCATTGTAAATAATCAATTTTGTAATTTAATTGGCCGGGTGACAATGGATCAAATATTATTTGATGTTACAGATGTAAATGTTCAAATCGATGATGAAGTAACTGTTCTAGGTAATTCTACAGATGGTAAGTTGAATATTTCTGTTTCTGACATTGCCCAATGGAATAAAACAATTGAGTGGGAAATTTTGACTAATATGTCTAAAAGACTTGAAAGAATTGAAGTTGAGTAATTTAATTAAAGAAAATGATTTAGATAGCTTTCTTGACAGTTATTTAAAAAGTTTGATTCTTCCAAAAATTATTGGATTGGCAGGTCCTCTAGGTGCAGGCAAAACTACACTTGCGAAAAAAATTATAAAATTTTTTGGTTGTAATGATGTTGTCACTTCTCCAACTTTTAACATTGTCAAAAATTATGAAGTTGGCGAAATAAAAATATTTCATGTAGATTTATATCGTCTCGGTAGTTGGTCAGAGTTTATTGATTTAGATTTACCTTTAAATGAAGAAAATACTTTAGTAGTAATTGAGTGGGCAAATTTAATGGCTGAAGCAAATATTCCTATAATGGATTTGATTGAAATTAATATAGTCGATGAACATACTAGAGAGATTTTTATAAATGCATAGCTTATCCATTTCAACTTCAGGAAAATATATATCTGTAGCCATTCACGATGATAAGTTGATTTCTAGCAGCTCTGTTTTATCAGAAAATGGTACTACGAATTTATTGATGAAATCAATCGATGAAATAACCAAGAAGTCAAGAATAGAGAAGTCCGATATGAATGTAGTGTATCTTGATATTGGCCCTGGTTATTATACAAGTCTAAGAATTGGATTAGCAGTAGCACAAGGAGTATGTGGCAGTCTAGGAATTCCATTAGTACCTGTAAATGGACTCGATGCGCTAGCTTTCGCAGCGCACACTGGCCATAGAAAAATTTGTACAATTATTGACATTAAGAGAGAGGAATATGCTTTTTGTTTATATAAGCCAGTACCGGGTGGAGTTGTCAGAGATTCTGAGCCAGAGGTTCTAAATGCTGAAAACCTTAAGATTAAATTAAAAGAAGATAATGATAAAAAACTTGTAGTAGGAGATTGGCACAGTTTGAGTGAAAATTTATTTGGTGAAAATTCATACATTAAATTTGGGTCTCCTGAACATGTATCGTCTGAAAATATTTTTAATATTGGAAAAGAATTATTTAAAAATAATGATTATCCAAATTTTAATGAAGTCAGGCTTGAATATATGAGAGAACCAGACGTATCCTTTTCAACAAAAAGTTTAGAAGGTAAGATTAACTTCCATGATTAAGATAATTGAAAAATCAACAATTGAATTAGCAGAAAAGTTGGCAAAATTAGAAAAAAATTTATTTGAGTCTGCTTGGGATTGTGTTGTGATTAACAACAAAATTAATAATGGAGAGTTTGTATATTGGGTTTTTGAGCAAGACAATCAAATTGTTGGATATCTTGCAATTCAAAAAACATTTTTTGATATTCATATTTTAGGAATTGGAGTTTTGGAAAGTCATAGAAATAATTCAATTGCAAAAAGTCTTACACAGGAACTAATTTCTTATTTTGAGGTATCTGATTTTAACAAAATATTATTGGAAGTCAGGCAGTCAAACGATATAGCTATGAGTTTGTATAAGTCATTTGGATTCAAGCAATATGGTGTAAGAAAAAATTATTATGTAAACGAAGATGCTAACTTATTTCACTTGGAAAAAATTTATGCTTGATGACCAAATAATTCTTGGATTTGAAACATCATGTGATGAAACAGCTATTGCGATATTAAAAGGTGATGAGTTATTAGTAAATACAATTTCATCACAAGTAGATATACATGAAAAATTTGGAGGTGTAGTTCCTGAAGTTGCTTCAAGAGCACATGCTGAAATGATAAGAAATATATTCCATTCTTCATTAAATAGTGCAAATTTACAAATTTCAGATATTGACATAGTTTCAACTACAGATGGCCCTGGCCTCGTTGGAAGTCTTGTAGTAGGATATAATTTTGCTAAGTCAGTAGCTTGGTCCATAGATAAACCATTTTTCACTGTTGACCACATGGTAGGACATTTGGCAGCACCATTAATTGAAAATAGAACAATGAAACCTCCATTTATGACACTTTTAGTTTCAGGTGGCCATACACAAATTGTACTTGTAGAAGAGTGGGGTAATTACCAATTATTAGGTACAACGATAGATGATGCAGCGGGAGAAGCTTTTGACAAATTATCTAGGTTTTGTGGATTCGGTTTTCCAGGAGGTCCAGCAATTCAAAAAATTGGTGAAGGTGGAGATCCTAATAAAATAAACCTTCCTCGGCCCAAAACAAAGCATGAATACAACTATTCATTTTCAGGCTTAAAAACTGCCGCAACAAACTTTTTGAATAACCTAGATCCAAATGACAAAGTAACAAAAGCTGACTTTGCTGCATCTTACCAAGAGGCTATTGTTGATTCATTATTATCAAATTTTGTCAAAGCAGTCAATGAAACAGGCGTTAAAAATATTTCTGGAGGTGGTGGAGTGATGGCTAATTCAAGACTAAGAGAAAAAATGAATATTTTTGCAGAAGATAATAATCTCAATATTTACTTACCAACACCAAAATTATCAACTGATAATGCAGCAATGATTTGTGTAGCTGCCCAAAATAATTTAATAACAAACGAGATAAATGCTGATGATGTCCGTTTAAGTTCAATAATTGTTTAATTTTTAAATAATTTATTTACATATATAAACAAGACAGTATTAAATTCACAATGTAGATATTTATTTAGGAGGTAAATATATATGAATCTTCAACCATTAGGAGACAGAGTTGTAGTAAAACCTTTGTCAGAAGAAGACAGTAAGACCCCATCAGGGATCTATATACCTGATACTGCGAAAGAAAAACCACAAGAGGGTGAAGTTGTAGCAGTTGGTCCAGGAGAGCCAAATGATAGTGGCGAAAAAATTAAACCAGATGTTGAAAAAGGCGACAAAGTCGTTTACTCAAAATATGGTGGTACAGAAATTAAAGTTGAAGGCGTAGAGTATCTTATTCTTTCAAGTAGAGATATTCTTGCAAAAGTTAGTAAATAAGAGGAGAAGTTCATGGCTAAAAAGACATTAGTTTTTAATGAAGTAGCAAGAAAAGGGCTTGAAGCTGGTGTTAATAAACTAGCGGATGTTGTAAAAGTAACACTCGGTCCAAAAGGTAGAAATGTAGTTTTAGAAAAAAAATGGGGTGCTCCAACAATCACAAACGATGGAGTAACAATTGCAAAAGAAGTTGACCTAGAAGATCCATTTGAAAACATGGGTGCTCAGCTAGCAAAAGAAGTTGCATCTAAAACAAATGATGTAGCTGGTGATGGTACAACAACTGCTACAGTTCTTGCTCAAGCAATGGTAAAAGAGGGTATGAAAGCTGTTGCAACGGGTGTAAATCCTATGGAAGTCAAAAGAGGCATGCTAGAAGCATCAAAAGCTGTAACAGACTTCATTGCAGGATTTTCTAAGTCAATTGGCGGAAAAGATGAAATCGCTCAAGTAGCATCAATATCTGCTGCAGATACTGAAATCGGTGAAACAATTGCAGAAGCGATGGACAAAGTTGGTAAAGATGGAGTTATCACTGTTGAAGAAGGTCAAACTTTTGGTATGGAGCTTGAATTCACAGATGGAATGCAGTTTGATAAAGGGTTTATATCCCCTTATTTTGTAACTGATGCTGATAGGCAAGAAGCCGTATTAGAGAATCCATATATTTTAATTGTTAATTCGAAAATAACAGCTGTAAATGACTTATTGCCATTACTTGAAAAAGTAATGAATTCAGGAAAGCCGCTTTTAATCCTCGCAGAGGATGTTGAAGGTGAAGCCTTAGCTACTTTAGTAGTTAATAAATTAAGGGGAACATTTACCTCTGTAGCAGTAAAAGCTCCTGGATTTGGTGAAAGAAGAAAAGCAATGTTACAAGATATTGCTATTTTGACTGGCGGAGAAGTTATTTCAGAAGAACTTGGTTTGAAGACTGAAAACACAACTGTAGACATGCTAGGTGAAGCTGCAAGAGTTGTTGTGAAAAAAGATGCTACAACAATTGTTGATGGCAAAGGAAAGAAAGCTGATGTTGAAGGCAGAGTTAAGCAAATTCAAGCTGAGATTGACGAATCAGACTCTGACTGGGATAAAGAAAAACTTCAAGAAAGATTAGCAAAATTATCAGGTGGAGTAGCTGTTGTTAAAGTAGGAGCTGCAACCGAGGTAGAGCTAAAAGAAAAAAAGATGAGAATTGAGGACGCTTTAGCCGCTACTAGAGCTGCTGTTGAAGAAGGAATAGTTGCTGGTGGAGGTGTCACATTAATTAGGGCACAAGATTCAGTAGATAAGCTTTCTGGTGGAACAGAGGGCGAAATAGTTGGACGGAACATTGTTCAAAAAGCTCTTGAAGCTCCACTAAGACAAATAGCGGTAAATGCTGGCTATGAAGGTGGCGTTATGGTTGAGAAAGTTAAATCTGCAAAAGGTAATGTAGGACTTAATGCTGCAAATGGTGAAATAACCGATTTAGTTAAAGAGGGTGTAATTGATCCTGCTAAAGTAACAAGATCAACTGTACAAAATGCAACTTCAATAGCTTCTTTGGTATTAACAACAGAAGCATTAATTGCAGAAGAGCCAGAAAATGAACCACCAATGCCTCCAGGCGGAATGGGTGGCATGGAAGGTATGATGTAATTAATTTACATCTAAGAATTAAAAAAGAGTGGACATCAGTCCACTCTTTTTATATAGTAAACAAATATTATGAAAAGCATACGTGGAGCAATTGCAGTTGTAGAAAACAATGAAGAAAGCATTATGTCTTCTTCAAAAAAACTTATTAATGAAATTCTAATTAATAATGCAATAACTGAAAATAATATTGAATTTGTTATTTTTACAGTAACTTCCGACATTACTGAAGCTTTTCCAGCAAAAGCATTTCGAGAGCTTGGAATGACATCTATTGCCGCAATAGATACTCTTGCACCAAATATAAATAGTGACCTTTCAGGGTGCATTCGCATATTGATCTACCTAAATAAAGATTTAGAAGAAATTAATCATGTTTATTTAGAAGATGCCAAAAAGTTAAGACCTGATAGATAAAAATTTATTTGCAAAGCTAAATAGTCTGCTAACATATTTGTTAATGAAATTAAATAACGCATATTTTTACTTTAGAGAGCACATATAGGTCGCCCTAAAGTACGTTGTGTGAAATCGGGCAAAAGCCCGATTTTTTTATTTTGAGGAGGAAAAAAATTGATAGTAGTAATGAAGCAGTCTCATACAGAAGAAGATATTGAGAAAGTAAAACAAAAAGCAATACAGCAAGGACACGAACCACTAGTTATTAACGGTGTTGAAAGAAGTGTTGTTGCTGTTAGTGGAAAAGTAAATGACGATCATAGAGCCGTTATGAAGCTTTTACCGAATGTAAGTAGAGTTATTCCAGTAGGAAAACCATATAAACTTGCAAGCAAAAACTACAAAAAGGAAAATTCCATAATTCAAATACAAAATTTAACTATTGGTGGTGATGAAATCGCAATTATTGCTGGTCCAGATAGTGCAGAGACTCAGGAACAAACAATTGAAACTGCAATGGCTGCAAAGGATGCAGGATCAAATGGTTTGAGAGGTGGTGCATTTAAACCAAGAACTTCACCATATAGTTTCCAGGGATTGGGCGAAGATGGATTAAAAATGCTAAAGGAGGCCTCCGAAATTACTTCATTACCTCTTTTTAGTGAAATTATGGATGCTCAACATTTGTCAATGATGGAAAAATATGTAGACGTTCTACAAATTGGTGCAAGAAACATGCAAAATTTTAAACTCCTCGAAGCTGTTGGTGAATCAGAGTTGCCTGTATTGTTAAAACGAGGAATGTCTGCAACATTGGATGAGTTATTACTTGCAAGTGAATACATCTTATCCAGAGGAAATGAGAATGTTATGTTGTGTGAAAGAGGGATTAGAACATACGAGACAGCCACAAGGAATACATTTGATATAAATGCTATTCCTTTTTTGAAGCAGAACAGTCATTTACCTGTAATTGCTGACCCTAGTCATGCGACAGGCGACAATACTTTAGTTGAACCAGTTGCTTTAGCGGCTATAGCTGCCGGGGCTGATGGATTATTAATTGAAATTCACCCAAGGCCGGATGAAGCTTTATGTGATGGTCCACAAGCATTACTACCTAGCGAATTAGAAACTTTGATAAACAAAGCATCGATTGTCGCTAAGGCGGTTGGAAGGTCACTTTAATGCTAAAAAAAGTTCATATTATTGGTCTTGGTTTAATGGGAACTAATTTAGGAATCAAGTTGGTTAATAGTGGCATTAAAGTTAGCGGATCTGATATTTCAGAAAAAAATGTAGGACGCGCAAAAGATTTTGATGCTATTTCGTTGAAACATAAAGAATCAATAGATTATGATCTTACTGTTCTGGCTACACCCATAAATGAAATTATCAACTATTTTGATTCACAATTATCTCTGAAAACAAAAGCTATTGTTGACCTGGGAGGTACAAAAGAGCTTATATGTAAAAAAATGGATACATCTACGATTCCTTCAATAGGTGGACATCCATTATGTGGTATTGCTGATAATAGTACGTGGGTACCGACTCCTGAAATGTATGAAGGTGCACCATTTTTGCTATGTGAAACAAAATCAACAGATGAACAAAGCAAAGCACTAGTTTCAGAATTTGTACGAGCTATTGATTCCAAAGAAATATGGATTGATCAATCTAAACACGACGAGTTAATTTCTTTGACTAGTCACTTGCCGCATATTCTAAGTTCCGCCTTAGTGTCGCTTGCTATGAAAGAGCAGGATTTAAACGAATTGATAAATTTAGCTTCAGGTGGTTTTGATGGAGCTACTCGTCTATCTAGGACTTCACCAAATATGATTTCTGATATGTACTTAACAAATGTTGACAATGTCAAAGATTTAATAGATAAATTAATATCAGAACTTGAAAAAATTAAAAAAATTAATGACGAAAAAATTATGTTAGATTATTTGTCAGATACTGTTGATTGGCGTAGGGCGCTAGCAGACAAATTTGGAGAAAGAGACCTCACATAGTGAAAATCCAAGGATCTTTAAGTATTATTGGTGACAAATCTCTTTCTCATAGAGCAGTAATTCTCTGTTCTTTAGCAACTGGAGTTTCAAATATTAAAAATATTTTATTGTCAGGAGATACTAAAGCTACGATACAAATTTTTAGACAATTAGGTGTAGAAATAAATGAAACAAAGAACAATGAAGTTGAGATTCACGGAGTAGGGTTACATGGCTTAAAACAACCTAAAGATTCACTTGATGCAGTAAATTCTGGTACAACTGCAAGGCTTCTTATAGGTCTACTGTCAAAACAAAATTTCAGCACTGAATTAACCGGTAGTTCTCAATTAATCAAACGCCCAATGAAGAGAGTAGTTAGGCCGCTCAATGAAAAGGGTGCTGATATAAAAGATTCCAATGGTAAATTACCAATTAAATTTGAACCAAAAGATTATAAATTTGAAAGTATTCATTCAGATAAACCAAGTGCACAAGTTAAAAGTGGATTTCTTCTTGCATCACTATATCATGATGAATTCCCTACGACTGTTACTGAAGAGTTGCCAACAAGAGATCACACTGAACGAATGTTAAATTTAATGGGAGTAAATACTGTTAGACTTGGTAATTCTATAACATTAGAGCCTGTACAAAGCCTTAGAAGTATGGATTATATTGTTCCTGGAGATCCTTCTTCAGCAGCTTTTTTGATAGCACTTGGGCTAATGAAAAGTAAAAAATTAATCATCAAAGATGTTTTACTTAATGAGAGAAGAATTGGTTTCCTTAAGATATTAAAGAGAATGAACGCAAAAATTACAATCGAAAATTTAGAAATCAAAAATAATGAATCAGTAGGAGATATACATGTTTCAAAATCTAATCTCTCTGCTATCAAGGTTAGTAAAGAAGATGTATCTGACATGGTAGATGAATTTCCAATATTTACCCTTTTAGCAACTCAAGCAAAGGGATTAACTACCGTTAGTGGTGCAGGTGAGTTGAGACTAAAAGAATCAGACCGTATAGAATCTATGGAAAAATTTATTAAAACTCTTGGTGGAGAAATAGAGGTTAACCCTGATGGGTTTAAAGTTAACGGTCCTCAAAATCTCAAATCAGGACAAATTAAAACTTTTGAGGACCACAGAATAGCTATGACTGGTGTAATAGCAAACCTAGCAATTAATGATGGAATTAAACCAGATAACATAAATTGTATTTCAGATTCATACCCTAGTTTCTTTTCAGATCTTGAAAAAATTGGAGCAAATTATGACAATTAGATTAGGGATAATTGGTTGGCCATTAATAAAGACATTTTCTCCAAATATACATCAAACTCTCTCTGAGATTTCTAATGTTGATGTTACTTATAAAAAATTACCAATTGAAAATTTTACTTTAGATATCTTTGAAAGTTTAAATAATAATTTTGATGGATATAACATAACAATTCCTCATAAAGAAAACATTTATAACTTATCTAAAGAATTAAAAAATGTTTCGAGGTCATTAGCAGTTGATAATATTAAAGCTGTAAATACCGTAAAAGTAGATGACAATATTGTTTCATTATCAAACACAGATGTGGATGGTATTAATCAAACTTTTGAATTTTTAAATTTTGATATTAATGACAAACATGTTCTTATTCTTGGTAGTGGAGGAAGTGCTCAAACTGCACAGTATACGTTATCAGAAAATAATAAGGTTTACATAGTGTCTAGAAATAAAAAGTATGGAGACTTAACTTATTCAGATCTTAATGAGATTTCTGGTGATATTGACGTCATTATAAATACTACGCCACTTGGAATGCCACCATATGAAAACGAAAAACTTCCAATAAGTCTTCTAAACTTCTCAAAATTAGAATTGTTCTATAACTTTGGATATGGCGTATCAAAGAAATTAACAAGTGAACTTCCTAAAAATGTAACATCAATTGATGGAACAATAATGTTAATTGCTCAAGCAATTTCATCGTTTAACATATGGACAGGACAAAGTATAAAGTTTAACGAAGCTTACAAGGAAATATTAGAAAGGATAAATCATGAAAATTAAATATTTGACTGCTGGTGAGAGTCATGGACCAGAATTAACAGCAATTATTGAAGGCATTCCATCAAATTTTGAAGTAAGTAAACGTTATATTGACGAGTTTCTAGCAAGAAGGCAAAAATCTTTAGGTTCTGGCGGAAGAATGAATATTGAACAAGATGAGGTTTTAATTACTTCTGGTGTCATTAATAATATATCAACTGGTGGTCCGATAGCAATAAAGATAATCAATAAAGACTGGAAAAATTGGAAGGATAAAGAAATAGAACCTTTCGTAGTTCCTCGTCCAGGACATGCTGACTTAGTCGGGACATTTAAGTATCAACATAATGATATAAGACTTACACTTGAAAGAGCAAGTGCTCGTGAAACTGCAATTAGATGTGCAATTGGAGCTATCTGTCATCAAATTTTAAATCAACTTGGAGTTGAAGTTGTTGGTTATGTTTCATCTATTGGCGAGCAAAAGTTAGAAGATATTAATTTAGAAGACATAGGTCAAATTAAAAAACTTGTTGATGAATCTGAAGTTTCCTGTCCAGATAAGGAAACAAGTGAATTAATGATAAATGAAATTTTAAAGGCAAGAAAGAAAAAAGACACTTTAGGTGGCTCTATAACATTAGTTGCAAAAAATTTTCCTGCAGGTTGCGGTAGCTATGTTCATTTTGATAGAAAGCTAGATGCAAAACTTGCCTCATCAATGATGTCTGTACAGAGCGTTAAAGCAGTTGAGATTGGAAGTGGTATAGAGGCATCTAAAGATTTTGGTACTACAGTACAAGATCAAATAGTTTTAAACGAACAAAATGTTGAACGAATTACAAATAATTTAGGTGGATTTGAGGGAGGCATGTCAACTGGAGAGCCTATTATGATAACTTCTTATTTAAAACCTATAAGCACAACTTTGACTCCCATAAAGAGCATTGACTTGGCATCACAGAAAGAGACAGAAACTACCTATGAAAGGTCTGACACCTGTGCTGTCCCTAGAGCTGTACCTATTTTTGAAAGTGTAATATCTATAGATCTTTTAAATTCCCTGATTGAAAATACAGGCGGAGATAATAAAGAAGTAATTTTTAAACGAATTAATGAAATAAAAGACATAACTCTTGATAGTTTTAATCTGGCTAATAAAACATGGTCCATGAAATATGAAAATGAATAATTCATTTTATTTATGTGGGTTTATGGGTGTTGGTAAAACTACGATTTTAAACAACATTAAAGAACAAACTAAATATAGGTGTATTGATTTGGATGAAAGTATAGAGAATAAGTTTGGTCAAATAGAAAATATTTTTGAAGAAAAAGGAGAGACTTTTTTTAGGGAAATTGAAGAAAAAGAATTTTTTGCAAATCAAAACAAATTTGATTTAATTTCTTTAGGTGGTGGTGTGATAGAAAATGACAATATTTTTGAGAATTTACTTAAAAGTCACAAAACCATTTATTTAAGTCTTAACTTTGAAAGCCTTTGGGAAAGAATTAAAAACAGCAACAGGCCATTAATTAGTAACGGAAGAGAAGTTCTTGAAAGTAGATATAAAAACAGAATAAAAAGATACGAAATGATGGAATATAAAATTTCCAATGAAAATTTAAAAGATACTACAAGTAAAGTATTAGAAATAATGGAAACTCAAAATGCCTAAAAATATTTACTTAAACCGCACTGAAGAATTAATCAAACATATTAATGGAGAATTATCAAATGAGAGCTTAATTATTTTGGACTCTGCTCTCGAGCAATTTCAATTACATAACAACTTTAATGCAAGCCATGTTTATCTAGAAGTATCTGAAGAAACAAAGAATTTAGAAACAATTGAAAAAATTTGGGAAATAATGTTTTTATCAAATTTAAATAGGTCACATGAAGTAGTAATTATTGGAGGTGGGGTTATGCTCGATCTCTGCTCTTTTGCTGCAAGTACATACAAAAGGGGTGTTGCCTTCACATTAGTTCCGTCTACTTTATTAGCTATGGTTGATGCATCTCATGGAGGGAAAAACGGTTTTAATAATGTTCATGGAAAAAACCAGATTGGAACTTTTAATTTGCCAAAGAGTGTTGTTGTGTGTTTTGAACTTCTTGACACATTGAAAGATAATGATTATAAAGATGGATTAATTGAGCTTGTAAAACATGGACTAATTGGAAGTAAAGAAATATTTAATGAATTGGTTTTTACAGAAAATTTCAAAATAGATACTAAGACAATCAAAAAAGGAATACAGATCAAAGAAGATATCGTAAAAGAAGATTACTTAGAAACTGGAAAAAGGAAATATTTAAATTTTGGACACACAATTGGCCACTTAATTGAGCAAGATTCGAAGTTCAATTTATCACACGGTGAAGCAGTCGCTATAGGAATAATTTATGAACTCGAACTGTCAAAGAAACATTTTGGATTACCACAAGAGGTAATTGATTTATATATATCGTATCTAGAAAAACTTAATTTCAAGAAATCATATAAATTTGAAAACAATATCGATTACTTATTAGAAATCTTAAAAGATGATAAAAAAAGCAAATCTGATTCTGTAGATATTGTTTTATTGTCAGATATATCACAACCTAATTTAATTAGTATAAGTTTTGATGAATTGATTGAGGTGATTCAAAATTAAAAATATATACATTATCAATGGTCCCAATCTTAATTTTTTAGGTATTAGAGAAATTACACAATACGGCTCCACAAGTTATGATGAGTTAAAAAATTTAGTAAATTCTGAAGCTAAAAAGTTAAAAATCAAAACTGATTTTTTTCAATCAAATATTGAAGGCGAAATTGTAAGTTATATACAAAATCTAGTTAATAATGAAAATACATGGATTGTGATTAACCCTGGTGCGTACACACATACAAGTATTGCAATAAGAGACGCTTTGCAGACTTACTCACAAAACAATGAAATAGTTGAAGTTCATATTTCAGATATAAATCAAAGAGAACAATTTAGAAAAATAAACTTAATTTCTGATATTTGCAATAAATCAATTATTGGAAGAGGTGTGCAGGGATATATAGAAGCACTGGAGTATATTAATGAACAGTAAAAAAATAATTGCTTACCAGGGTTCATCTGGCTCATATTCAGAACAACTTTTGAAAAAAGAGTATCCAGATTATCTGTATCATCCAACAGAAACATTTACTGAGTTAATTTCTTATGTAAAATCTGATTCTGGTATTGGGTTATTACCTGTTGAGAATTCAATTGCAGGTACTGTGAATGAAGCATACGAAGAGCTTATAGACAGTGGTTTAAAAATCTTTGCTGAATATATACACAGAATTAACCATAGTTTAATTGGCTTAGTGGGTTCAGATATATCAAATATTACAAATGTTATTTCTCACCCACAGGCATTACAGCAATGCAGCAAGTTTATACGAAAGTATAAGTTCAGAATCACTCCAGTCTTTGATACAGCGGGAAGTGTATTTGAAATTTTAGAAAAAAATGAACTTACTATCGCTGCGATAGCCGGTGAACATTTTGAAAGCGATGAAAGATTTTTGATTTTAGAAAAAAATATATCAAATCATGAAGAAAATTATACAAGATTCCTTCTGATTGGAAATATAGATTTAGATCATAAACAATTTAATAACAAGGTTTCATCAGTACTCATATCTGATGATAAGCCAGGTTCATTATTGCAGTCTTTGAATATTTTTAGTGAACTGGATATAAACCTAACAAAACTTGAATCACGACCAATACTTGGAAGACCTTGGGAGTACAAATTTTACATAGATTATGAACTAGAAAACTTAGAAAAACAATATGAGCTTGAGGAAAAAATAAGTAAAGTCGCCAAAGAATTTAAGTTATTGGGGCATTATCCAAAAGCTATTCAGTAACTTTCCATTGAATGCCTTCTTCAGAATCTTCTATTTGTAAACCTGCAGATTCTAATATATCTCTAATTTGATCAGAAAGCTCATAATTTTTTTCATTTCTCAACTTTGATCTAAGTGTTATTAGATTTTCAACTAATATTGCGAAGCGCTCATTATTTTTTTTATTAGACTCTATTTGAATTTCTAAATTAGCGATTTCTTTCAAGATAGCTTTATCTGTAGAATTTACTTCAGCTGCAACACTATCTATTTTTTCGATGGAGCTTTTTTTGTCAGAAATCAGAAGTTTTTGTAGTGCACTCAAACTTTCTTCAGATTTATTTTCAAAAATATGAGTTCCTTCATTATTTAAAACAGTTACATTACCTAATCCAACAACTTTGAAAGTTTCTTTTTCGCCAGAAATTATTAATGCGGTATGTTCATCGATACCAAGAATGTTTGAGTAAGAGTTATCTAGAAGAGTTTTCATTCTATTTTCCCCAACATAACTAAAGCTTGTATCATGATTTCCACCCTCTGCATTATTAAAGTGAGGAACTACAGTACAAGACAAACCATAAACATCTAAAATATTCAACCCCTTTTCCCAATAAGGATCTTGACCAACTTTATAAATTTCATAAACAGGCAAGGTATACTCTCCGAGAGTAGAGGCCGCTGCACTTGCAAATAAACTGTTGTTACCATTTATAAGATGATTTTTTAAAGTTTCTTGAAACTCATTACCGAACCAAAGCTTGCTTGCATAGCTAGGGCTTCCAGGTCCAGCAAAAATAAATGAAGCATTTTCCAATAATTGAATTGATTTAAAGAATGATTTTGAATGTAATTCTTCAATTTTTCTGTAAGTAGCTAATTTCATATCAACGTTTAAACTAACTTTGTAAAAATCTATAATTTTTTTTACCAATTGGCTAGCATTTTCTTGGAATCCAAATGGCGAATCAATCATTAAAACATCTGAAGAATCATCTAGTCCATGTAGAAGTTCTCTATGTACACTAACTAAGTTAGGACTTGTTTCACCGGATCCTAAAATAGCTAATGAACCTGTAGCTTTTTTCATTAAACTATTATATATTTTTTTTGTATACAACTAAAGGTGTATAATTTAATCATGGCAAGTTTTTTAGCTTTAGTCCTTGAAAAATTTACAATTGAATTAATTCCAAAACTTCCTCTACTTATAAGAACACCACTATATGTAAACATATTAAAACTTAGAAAAGTTCGTGACCGAATTAGGCTCGATGTAACGAAAAAAAATCCTACATTTCAAGATCGCTTAAATTATGCTATCGATTCAAGAGCAAATCTAAATAATTCAGGTGAAAGAATTTTATCTTTTAATGATGAAGTTCAAATGGAGGAACTAGAAGACTCACCTGTAAAGATTTATAAATTTACTCCAAAAAATGCGGAGACTGGAAAGTATGGTGTTTATTTTCATGGAGGAGGTTATTTTGCAGGTAGTATTAAATCTCATAAAAATTTTGTTTCAATCGTTTCTCAAAAATCTAATTTAGTAACTTATTTTTTTGAATATAGGCTCAGTCCAGAACATAATTTTCCTGCTGCCCATGAAGATGCAAAAGTAGCTATAGAATTTATTGACAACCTTCACAAAGACGAACAATCAATTTGGATGGGTGAGTCAGCTGGAGGAGGCCTAGCCACAGGTCTTGTGGTTGATGATGGGTTTGTATACAATCCTGACAATCTCATTTTGCTCTCACCATGGCTAGATTTGTCAGATGGGTTCCAAGACAAAAGATTTCTTAAAAACAGAGACATAACAATAATAATTGAGGGAATGTATGAGGTTGGAGAGTTTTATGCGGGGGAGTATGGCACTACCAACCCAATACTGTCACCAGTTTATGCAGATATTAATAATTTTCCAGATACTTTAATTCAAGTCTGCTCTGATGAATTACTTTACAATGATGCAATTGAATTTGTGAAAAAATTAAGAGATAAGAATACAAATGTACAACTTCAAACATGGGATAAGCTTTGGCATGCATGGCACTTTTTTCCAATTAAGGAAGCATTTGAGGCTATTGATAACATAGCTGAATATATTAAGTCCTCAGAATTTCACTCTTCTAAATGATGAAGGGCAAATCCAAAAGGTAATTCCAACCTGTTGTCTGACATAATTTTTTCGTTTTTAAGAATTTTATAAGTGTCATCATCTGCAGTAATTTTACCGTTGTTTAAAATTACACTTCTATTACAAATTTCCAATGCCATTGGTAAATCATGCGTAACAAGGATAATTGATACATCTAAATTTTTAAGTATATCTATTAGTTCCCTCCTAGAAGCAGGATCTAAATTTGAACTAGGTTCATCTAAAACTAGTAATTCAGGCTCTGAAGCCAGAACACTTGCTATTGCCACTTTTCTTTTTTGACCAAAGCTTAAATGGTGTGGTGGTTTGTCTTTAAACTGCAACATCTTAACTTGTTCGAGTGCGTTAATTGAATTTTTCTTCACTAACTCATCACTGAATCCAAAATTTTTTGGTCCAAACATTACATCTTCTAACACGGTTGGCATAAATAGTTGATCATCAGGATCCTGGAAAACTAAACCTACAGATTTTCTAATTTTTGAAATATTTTCTTCGGAAAAATCTATATTATTTAATGTAATTTTCCCGTTTAAATCACCTAGAATCCCGTTCAAATGAAGAATAAGAGTAGTTTTACCTGCTCCATTAGGGCCTAATACAGCAAGCCTTTCACCTTTTGATAAACTTAGATTTATATTTTCAAGAGCTTTAAATCCATCTGGATATTCAAAACTTAAGTCTTCTATATTCAGGTATTCCTGCTTCATAAAATGAACCTATCTACAATACAAATTACAATTGAAAATATAGAAATTAGAAGAATTAAATTAGATGAATTAAACTCTCGTGCCTCTAGCTCTAACGTTCCTTTAAAGCCTCTAGAAATCATAGAATTATAAACCCTTTCTCCTCTTTCATACCCCCTAATCAATAAGGCACCAGATGCAAAAGCAAGTGGCTTAAGTGTTTTGATTCCTTTTTCAGAATAACCTCTAGAGCGCATTGATATTTTTACTCTTTTTACCTCGTCAATGAATACATCAATATATCTAATTGCAAAAGAAAATATAGAAATTAACAAAGGTGATACTTTAAGTTTCTGTAATCCATATATTATTTCGATATTAGACGTTGTCGCAGTAAGAACAATTGCCAACGTGACACAAAGAGTAATTTTTATCAGAATTGATATCATTTCATCAACTCCAGTCTTATAAATACTGAAATTAAAAAAACTTGTTAAGACTTCTCCATTCCCTTTACTCACAAATGGTAAAAATAAGGCGAACAATATAAATGGTATATCTATTGAAAGTCTTTTTAAATATGTTTTAAGTTGTAATCTTGAAACAATCAATAAACCCGCAACTATTACTGCTTGAAGTACAACCGAAACATTGTTTTCTAAACTCAAAAAGGCAATAGAGAGAATAATTGCAAAAAAGGAAAGTAATTTTATTTCAGGTTTGATTTTAACTAAATACGAGTCACTATGAGTTTCTAAATGATGAGAATGGGATGTTTCCATATTTGTATATCTTAATGCAAATTATTTGCAATAAAAGATTTATTTACATTTTTTGCAATACCCTGAGTATACGAAGTGATTTGTTATCTCTCTAAAATTTGTTTTACTAGTTATTAGATCATTTACTTTTTCGGATGTTTTTATATCAAGATCTGAAATGTCTCCACATGACTCACACACAATATGTATATTTGAATGTACATCTTTTACAAAATATAATCCTGACCCATGTACCTGGTGAGAATGTTCAATTAGATTTATATTTTCTAAAAGTTCTAGAGTTCTATAAACAGTAGCCAAGTCAATATTTTTATCTTTTTTTAATGAAAGTTTATGTAGCTCTTCAACAGTAAAGTGTTTATGCCCAGATGTTTCAAGAATTTTGCAAACGACTTCTCTTGCATTAGTTATTCTTTTACCTCTTTTTCGTAATTCATTAACGAAATCCATATCCAAGTATATTATATGTTTGGAGGGCAAAATTATGAAAAAAAAGTTTCTTAGAATATTAAACAGGTATAGTTTGCTCTATCTTCCCACGGGATGGGTTATTGGACTGGGTATCATTTTTATTGCTTATGAGCCAATAACTGTTCTTTATTTTCTTAGTTTATTTGTTTTGGGTATATTTGGATTCCTTATTCTTTATACATCAAATAGAAGAATGGTTGATGACTCTTATAATATTTCAGATTACCAATACTCAATAATTGAGTTTTACTCAGACTACTGACTAGGTTGCACTGCTTCAAAGTTCATAGTTGATGAATTTAAAAAGAAAAATCCAGACGTTTATTTTGTTTCTATAAATGCAAGTAAGCAAAAAGATCATGAGTTTATTGATATATATAACTTAAACAATACTCCAACATATGTATTGATTAATAATGAAGGTGAAAAACTTGGAAGAAGAGTTGGTACATTTTATCCTAAGTATTTTGAAAATAAAATAGGTTAGGAAACCTTGTCTCCAAGCTCTGCTTTGTCGGATGGCTGAAGCAATAGTACATCTCCATTTTCAGAAATTGATCCTAAAACTAAGCACTCGCTCATAAATGGCCCTATTTGTTTATTTCCAAGATTTATAACTGCTATACAAGGCTTTTCATGAAGTTCATTTAATTTATAGTTTGTTATCTGTGCACTGGTCTTTTTAGTGCCAATTAAATCACCAAAATCAATTGTCAGTTTGTATGCTGGTTTTTTAGCTTCTTCGAAAATTTCTGCATTAATTATTTTTCCGACACGAATATCTAATTCAAAAAAATTAGTTGATTTATCACTTTCCATATAACAAACATAATTACATACTTAATTCATGTCAAAATTATTAATTCTTAGCGCAGGAGTTAGTGAAGATTCAAACAATACCAAATTAGCAAAAAAGCTAAACAAATTTCTAGATGAAAAGGCTGTGCCTAATGAAATTCATGAAAATCTATATGAAAATATTCCATTTTTGCTAAACAACCAAAAAGATGTTCCCAAAAAAATATTGGAAATTAGAAATTCTCTAGAAAGTGCAGATAGGATTATTATTTTTAGTCCAGTTTACAATGGAGGATTTTTGGCACATTTAAAAAATACTCTTGATTGGCTATCTCTTGCTTACGATGAAAATAGATATAATTCACTGTTTAAAGATAAAGCAGTAGGTGTCATTACATCAGTTAGTGGTGGTGGTGGAAATGCTCAAAATGCCTTTAACATACTGAGTGCGCAATTAATGAATTATGGATTAAGAGTTTTTGAAGAATTTCATTTGATTACAAACAAGGAACACCAAGAAGATACCTCAATTGAAGAGAATCAAACAGTTTTTGAAAATATTACACATTATGTAAATAGATTTTTAGAGTTTTAGTTTTTCATCGATTAAGTTATAAATTTTTGTTGTTAAATCCTCTACAGAAATTTCTTCGGTATTATCAATTGGGTTTAATATCTCAATAGTTATTTCACCACTTCTCAACCAAACCTCTCCTTTTCTCATAAGATTATGTGCATTATGAGTAACTACTGGAACAATAGGTAAATGAAAATCTTTTGATATGTAAGCAGCTCCTTTTTTAAAGGGGAGGAGATCTTTCTGATTACTTCTTTTTCCTTCAGGGAAAATCATGATAGAGTTCTTGTTATTAATTACTTTTGATATAGAGTCATTAATTTTTTCGAAATTTGCGCTGGCATTTTTTCTATCTATTCGAGGTAGTCCTAGAACTTTTAACACTCTTCCAAAGATGGGAATCCTAAATAGCTCAGTTTTTGTTAGAAACCTTATTGAGACAGGTAAAGCGGTTATATGTGTAAAAATATCTAAAGTAGAGGGGTGATTTGAAACTACAACATAACTTTTATTTAAATCTATTTTTTCAGCACCCATAACAATAAGTTTTATACCTACAAATTTAAGCCCAACCCAACCAAAAAATTCATAAAGCTTTGTTGCAATTAATTTCCCATAAGGCAAAAAAGAAGCAACAATTATTAGAAGCATTATTGGAAATAATACAAAAATCATAAAAATAGGAAATAGAAAAATTGTTCTGATGAAAATAGGAATTGTGACTTTAGTTTTCATATTTGTATTTTAAAAAAAGAATTGCCTTGATATCAAATAATTAAAATAAATATCATTAAAATTAGTAAAATGAAAAAATATTTTATTATTTTGTTCCTACTACTTGCTTTTTGTGGTGATAATTCTGAACAAACACCTCAACCTGAAGCTATTAGTACTGACACAACAGAAGTAATCGTTGTTGCAGAAGAGGAGTCTACAACTACTACTGAAATTGTACAATTAGATTCTTTTGAGGGTACAGTCTATGAAATTCTAAAAGACAAAAGTAAGGTAGGTTATTTAGCTCCAAAGCAATTTTTGAACTCTGGTCTTGAAACAATAGAAGGTGTTACAAGTGAGATTATTGGAGAGTTTACTCTCGAACTATCAGAATGCGACCAATCTGATTCTTGTCTATATATAACAAATTTGTTGATTCGTGTTGACATCTCTACTCTTAAAAGTAATAACTCAATCAGGGATTCAGCAATTAAATCTCAGTGGCTGGAATCAAAATTATTTCCAGAGGCTGTATTTAAGATAAATGAATTGGTTATTCCAAATAAAAATTTTGACTCAAAAGTTGAAGATACAATAGTTGGTAAATTGTCAATTAGAGAAATAGAGTTAGACACACCCTTTTCTATTACAGCATCACTTGTGGGTGATGAAATACGAATTCAAGGGTTCACAGAAATTGACACAACTTGGTTTGGTTTCGATGCTCCAACAAAATTTAATGCATGGGAAGTTTTGAATCCAATAGGTTTGACAGTAGATTTGGTCGCAAAGCAAAAATAAATTGGTAAAAAACAGATTAGTTTATAAAAATTTAGATAAATCTGTAGATAAAACAAAAAATAAATATGCATCGGTAGCTGTTTTATTCATTGATGAAGTTGAAATTCTGTTTATAAAGCGATCAGAAAACATGCCTACACACAAAGGGCATGTAGCGTTTCCTGGTGGAAAAAAAGAAAAAAATGATACGAGTATCATTCATACTGCAGTACGTGAAGCCACAGAGGAATTATTAATATCTGATAATTTGATCACTCCATTTGGCTATATAGACTCTGTTGACACAGTAGAGTACAAATTTGAAGTTTACCCTATTCTCTGCCTGTTAGAAAGCAAACCAAAAAAGTTCAACAAAGATGAAGTACAAAAAGTTTTATATGCATCAATTGATGATCTAAAGTTAGAAAAAAATTGGGTATACAGAGGTCTGTATCCAAATGATTGGATTTTTCATATTGATAACGAAATTTTATGGGGTGCAACGGCAAAAATGATTAGAAATATATTAAATCTCGATTTAGATTTTAATCAAGACTCCGAGCTTCATCCTTAACTGCTAAGTAAAGTGAAATAAATATAAAAAGTAATGTTACAAAAAAGATATTATTAATTAATTCATCCAGAAAAATATAGCCAACATAAATTCCTACTATTGGCACAACATAATCAACCAGAGTTGTAAACGTAGCCGAAAGTCTTTTAATTGTATAAAAGAAAAGAGAGTAGTTAAAGATATCTATAAAAACTAAGCCAGATAACCTTAGGGCTTGAGAACGATTTAAAATTTCAACTTCCCCTCCAAGAATAAAAAACAAAATTAAAGAAAAAGCTGTGCTTGCTATCCATTGAGCTAAAAGATAAGTTCTCGCAGGAATGTATTGAGAGTCTTTTTTATTTGTAATGTTGCTTAAGGCAAGCCCCTGTACACCAATAAGTGCTAGCAATCCTCCAGTTACAAGATCTCCATCATTTGATAGACCAGTAGCTCCAGAGGCAAAAAGTAAAATTAATCCACTAAGACCAATTAATACTGAAATAACCTTAAGTCTTGTAATTTTTTCTTGTTTATAAACAAGAAAAACCCAGAAGACTGTGAACATAGGAATTGTTGAAATAAAAATACTTTGAAGGCCTGAAGAAATGCTTTTTAAAGCATAGATGAAAGTCCACCCGGGAATAGTAATTGCCAAAAATCCAGTTAAAGCTCCTTTTAAAAAGTACTCTTTATTGATTTCAGAAAGGAACTCTTTAGCACAATAAAGAAAGAGTAAAAAAGTGACCAGCGATATTCTTGTAGTAACAACAAAAATTTCATTTACACCATCTATTAATAAACTTCTATTTAGCAAACCATGAAATCCAAATAAAATTCCAATTATTACTATATTTATTAACCCTGCGTTTGCTGATAGCTTATATTCGGATTTTATAAAAACTCTCCAATTTGATTTAATTTATTAGAATAGCAGATATGAAAACAGTTTTTTCTGGTATACAACCTAGTGGCCTAGTGCATCTAGGTAATTTACTAGGGGCAATAAATAATTGGGTTAAGCTATCAAATGAAAACAGTAAAAATTACTTTTGTATAGTTGACCTGCATTCATTAACAGGACTACCAAATAAGAATGATCTTAAAAAAAGTATAAATGATACTTTAAAAGTACTTGTAGCTTCCGGAATTAATACTAAAACTTCGGTCATATATACACAAAGTAGTCTTCAGGAACACGCTTATCTTTCTTGGATACTGTCTAATTTCTGCCAAGTAGGAGAGTTACAACGAATGACTCAGTTTAAGGAAAAAGCTTCTTCTTTTGGTACTCATGCAGGTTTATTGACGTATCCTATATTGATGGCTTCTGATATTTTAATACACAAAGCTAATGAAGTTCCCGTAGGAGATGATCAAACTCAACACCTTGAATTGACTAGAAATATAGCAGAGCGTTTTAATTCAAATTATGGTGAAATATTTCCAATCCCTGAAAAAACAAGTGGAAGATCAGGTGCTCGTTTGATGTCTCTAAGACATCCACAAAATAAAATGTCTAAAAGCTCTGATGATATAAATGGAACTGTTTACTTTAATGACGAAAAAGACAACATATTAAAAAAATTTAAATCTTCAGTTACTGATTCTGAAAACATTGTTAGGTACGATCCTAAAAATAAACCAGGTATTAGTAATTTGATTGAAATTTATGCTGCAGTTAATGATAAAGAAATATCTGATACAGAAAAAGAATTTGAAAATTCTCAATATGGGGAATTTAAAATAGCTGTTGCTGAAACAGTAATTGACTATCTTGACCCAATAAAAAAGAATTTTCATGACTTAACCAGTGATAATTTAGAGGATATTGTTGTATCAAATTTAAAATCAGCAAAAAATTCTGCTCAAAAAACAATTATTGAAGTTGAAGAAGCTTTAGGTATAAGTTGAAAGTATTTCCATTCTTTCAAGTAGTGTCTTTTCTTTAATGTCGTCAGATCCTCAAATTCCTGAAGCCTGGAAAAATATTTTAAATGAAAGTCAGATTGAAGCTGTAACTACTATCAATGGTCCTGTCTTAATTATGGCTGGAGCAGGATCTGGTAAAACAAGAGTATTAACACATAGATATGCTCATTTGGTTGAACAGCACAAAGTTGATATAGAGCAGATTTTAGCCATTACATTTACTAACAAAGCCGCTGAGGAAATGAAATTACGTATCGGTAATTTATTGAATTTAAAAATATCTCCTAAATGGATATCTACTTTTCATAGCTTGTGTGTAAAAATTCTTAGAATTCATGGTGATAAAATTGGTTATAGAAATAATTTTTCAATTTATGATCAATCAGATTCAAACAAAGTAGTAAGAAACTGTATGTCAGAAAATAATGTTGATTTAAAACAGTACTCACCAAAAAGATTTCAAGCTCATATTTCAAATTTAAAAAATAATATGACTTCACCAGGAGAGGCATTACAAAATGCAGAATCATTTTTTGAGGTCAAAGTTGCAGAAATATATTCGAGCTATGAAAAGAAATTAATTTTGGCTAACTCCATGGATTTTGATGATTTATTGATCAAAACTGTAGAACTTTTACAAACAAATGATCAAATACTACATTATTGGTCAAATAAATTTCAATTTGTTATGGTAGATGAATATCAAGATACAAATTATGTTCAATATAAGCTTGTTGAGTTATTGAGTTCAAACAACCAAAATGTATGTGTTGTTGGCGATTCTGATCAAAGTATTTATGCTTTTAGAGGTGCAGATATTAGAAATATTATTGAGTTTGAAAAAGATTTTAAAAATGCCAAGATAATTCAACTCGATAAAAATTACAGATCTACAAAAAAAATATTAGATTTAGCAAACACAATTATTTCAAATAATCCAAGAAAAATTAAAAAAAATCTTTGGACTGATAATGAAGATGGTCTTGAAATAAGTTCTTTGAGATTTAGATCTGAAAAAGATGAATCCAGGTGGGTAGCTGAAGAAGTTAAGGAAATTATTAAAAATGATAAAGAAGCAGAAGTTGCAATTTTCTATAGAACAAATAGTCAATCGAGATTATTTGAAGAAGAATTAAGAAAATTAAATATAAATCACAAGCTAATTGGAAGCGTTAGGTTTTATGACAGAAAAGAGATAAAAGATATAATTTCTTATTTGAAATTTCTAGTAAATGAAAATGATGTAGTGTCTTTTGAGAGGATTGTCAATGTTCCAAAAAGAGGTATAGGTGAGTCAAGTGTCAAGAAGCTACGAGATCATATCGACAAAAATGAAATGTCGATATTCGAATTGTTGCAAAACATTGAACAGGTTGAGAATATATCTCCAAGAATAAAAAATAAATTGATTGAATTCAAAAATTTAATTTTAGATTTAAAAACATTTTCATTGGAAGGACCATCAAAATCTATCGAAAAAATTATCGACTTAACTGGCTATAAAATGAATCTCATTAAAGAAGGAACTATGGAATCACAAATGAGACTTGAAAATATAGAGGAGCTATTAAATTCTGCATATAATTTTGAAAATCTTTATGAAGATGAGATTGATGAACCCTATGCAAAATTGAGAGATTATCTTGAATCCATAGCACTATTTTCAGAAACCGATGAGCTTAAAGATTCAGATAAAGTTTTATTAATGACTTTACACAATGCCAAAGGTTTAGAGTTTCCTTATGTATTTATGACTGGAATGGAAGAAAATTTATTTCCACACGAGAGAAGCTCACAGGGTGATCAATCTGAAATTGAAGAAGAAAGAAGACTTTGTTATGTTGGTGTAACTAGAGCAGAAAAAAAGCTTTACTTATCCCATGCTTGGTCTAGAACTCTGTGGGGTGGTACAACATACAATTTACCGAGTAGATTTTTAGATGAAGGATCAGAACATTTTGAAACTAAAGATTTTTCTCCAGAATTTCAAGAGTCAAATGAAAAAAATAATTCGTCATCAGTTGGACAAAAAATTCTTCATGAAAAATACGGAGAAGGGGTAATAAAGGAAGTTCAAGGAAACGAAATTACTGTTGAATTTTCAGACGATACAGGAACTAAATATTTGGACATAGAATGGGCTCCAATAAAATTTCTATAAACACACAGCATAAATTTTATTTTTTTGTAATCTATATTCTTGTTATAACATTATGAATCTTTTTGAATACCAAGGTAAAAGACTTTATCAAGACTTTTCTATTCCAACACCCAAATCTATTTTTGTTTCTAAAATATCTGAAATTTCTGATAATCATGGACTAACATATCCCGTTGTAGTTAAGGCTCAAGTTCAAGTAGGAGGAAGAGGTAAAGCCGGAGGTATCAAAGTAGCAAAAGATTTTGATGAACTTACCAAATTTTCAGGTGAAATTTTAGGAATGGATATCAAAGGCCATATTGTGGAGAGTCTTTTATTAGAAGAGGCTTCAAATATATTAGAAGAATATTATATTTCTTTCACACTTGATAGATCAGCAAAATCCTACTTAATGATGCTCAGTGCAAAAGGAGGTATGGATATTGAAGAAGTAGCAGAAAAGAACCCAGACGACTTAATAATGCTTCATATTTCTCCATCCAAAGGGTTAGATTCGGAAACAATCATTAAGTCAATAGAGGATGCAAAACTCAATGAAAGTTATAAATCTGAATTAAGGGATGTTATTTCAAACTTATACAAATTATTTGTAGAAGGTGATTGTGATTTAGTTGAGGTTAACCCACTAGCAATTACAGATAACGGAGTTTCTGCTTTAGATTCAAAAGTTTCACTAGATATGAATGCTATTTATAGACACGAAAATTTTAAAGATTTCGAAAATGAAATACCTATTCCAGTTTCTGAGCAATTTGCCAAAGAAAAAAACCTTAATTTTATAAAGCTTGAGGGGAGTGTTGGAATTATTGGTAATGGTGCTGGATTAGTGATGTCCACGCTTGATGTAGTATCTGAACATGGTGGAATGGCAGCAAACTTTTTAGATATAGGCGGTGGCGCAAAAGCAGAGACTGTTACGGCAGCACTAGAAGTATTGGAATCAGAAGATAATGTTAAAAGTGTACTAATTAATATCTTTGGGGGAATTACAAGGTGCGACCTTGTAGCCAATGGCATAGTTGAAGCCACTAAAGGCAAAGAACTTAAATGGCCGATAATTGTAAGGCTTGATGGAACTAATTCAAAAGAAGGATTATCTATTTTGGAACAAAATACAAATGAAAAAATTACAATTTCTAGCTCTATGGATGAAGCAGCTAAGTTAGCAGTTGAAGGAGCAATTTAATGTCTATCTTTATTGGTAATGAAACAAAAGTTGTAGTTCAAGGACTTACTGGAGAACAGGGAAAATTTCATGCATTGAGAAATAGGGATTACGGTACAAAAGTTGTTGCGGGCACTAGACCTGGTAAGGGCGGAGAATCTGTAGAGGGAATTCCAATTTTCAATACAGTTGAAGAAGCTGTAGAAGCAACGGGAGCAAATACAGCTATGACATTTGTCCCACCACCATTTGCAAAAGATGCAGTTTTAGAAGCTGCGTATGCTGGGTGTGATTTAATAGTATGTATTACTGAAGGAATCCCTGCTAGAGATGAAGCAGAGATGTATGATCTCTTAAAAGAAAAAACATCTTCAAGATTACTCGGTCCAAATTGCCCTGGATTAATTTCTCCAGGTAAATCTAATGTTGGAATTATGCCACATGAAATTACCATGGAAGGAAATGTTGGTGTTGTATCTAGGTCTGGAACTTTAACTTATCAAGCAGTTCTTGAATTAACAAATTTAAACATAGGTCAATCAACTTGTATTGGCATTGGGGGAGACCCAGTTCCAGGCACATCTTTTATAGATGTACTTGATGCTTTTCAAAACGATTCACAGACGGAAGCTATTGTTATGATTGGTGAAATAGGTGGAAGTGCTGAAGAGGAAGCAGCAGAATTTATTAAGAAGAATGTAACTAAACCTGTTGTTTCTTACATTGCTGGACTCACAGCTCCACCAGGAAAAAAAATGGGCCATGCAGGAGCAATTGTTTCTGGAAACAAAGGTACGGCTCGTGCTAAAATTGAAGCACTGACTTATGCTGGTGCAAATGTCGTTGAAAATCCAACAAGAATCGGTCAAGCCATTAAGGATGTTGTATGAATGAAAATTTAAACAGAAAAGATTTAGAATTAGCAATACAAAAAACCAGAGATTCATTCGATACAGATAAACCCGTTATACCTTTTATTGAAGGAGATGGTATAGGCATAGATATTTGGCCTGCTTCACAGAGAGTTTTCGATGCTGCTGTTGAAAAAGCTTATTCAAAAGAACGAAAAATTGAATGGCAAGAAGTACTAGCTGGTCAAAAAGCATTTGATAATACAAGTGAATGGTTACCACAAAAGACAATAGAAATTTTTGATGAATTTGGAATAGGTATTAAAGGACCGCTTACAACTCCAGTCGGAGGAGGAATTAGGTCAATCAACGTTGCAATTAGACAAAAATTGGATTTATACGCCTGTTTGAGGACACTTAGATGGTTTGAAGGGGTTGAGACACCAACAAAGAATCCAGGAAATGTAGATATAGCATTATTTCGTGAAAATACTGAAGATGTCTATTCAGGGAAAGAGTTAGAAATGAACTCAGATGATGTTGTTAAATTAAATAAATTTCTTAAAGAAGAATTCAATTGGGAAATTAGAAGTGATAGTGGAATTGGGATCAAACCAATATCAAAAACTGCCTCCGAAAGACTAATTCGATCTGCATTAAATTATGCTGTTGAAAATAACAAAAAAAATCTGGCCATTGTTCATAAGGGAAACATTATGAAATTTACAGAAGGAGCATTTAGAGCCTGGGGATACGAATTAGTCAAAAATGAATTTTCTGATGTAGCTGTTTCATGGGATGATTGTAATGGTGATGCTGGAGATAAGATTTTAGTACAAGATGTTATTGCAGACGCCTTCTTGCAGCAAATATTAATTAAACCTCAGGAATTTGATGTTATAGCTACAACAAACTTAAACGGCGATTACGCATCAGATGCATTAGCTGCACAGATTGGCGGAATTGGTATCAGTCCTGGAGGAAACATTAATTATGAAAATGGTAAATCAGTTTTTGAAGCTACTCATGGAACAGCACCAAAACATGCTGGTCAAGATAAAGCAAATCCTGGTTCATTGATTTTGTCTGGAGAAATGATGTTTAGATACATGGGGTGGAATGAAGCTTCAGATCTCATTATTAAAGCCATGGAAAAATCAATTAGTGAAGGAAATGTGACGTACGATCTTGCTAGAGGTCGAAAAAATGCCACTACGCTGTCCTCATCTGATTTTGCTGCAAGTCTCGTTGAAAACATAGAAAGTTTTTAATATGAAAAAAGTAACTGTTGTTGGTGCTGGAAAATACGGTTCTATGACTGCACTTAGAGTAGCTGAGTATGATCTTGTTGATTCAGTTGTGATGACTGACATTGTTGATGGTCTTCCACAAGGATTAGCATTAGACATGAACCAATCAAGATATGTAGAGAATTTTTCTAGCAAAATAATTGGAACTAATGATTATGAAGATACTGCTGACAGCGATGTTGTTGTAATTACCGCCGGCTTACCAAGAAAACCAGGTATGACCAGAATGGATTTACTTGAAGTTAATGCAAATATAGTCAGTGATGTTACAAAAAATATTCTTAATTATTCTAAATCACCAATCATAATTGTTGTTACAAATCCACTAGATCAAATGACAACTCTAGTTTCTCAAGTTTCTGGGTTACCTAAAAACAAAGTAATTGGACAAGCAGGAGTTTTAGACTCTTCTCGATTTGCATACTTTATTTCTGAAAAATTAAATGTAAACATGAATGAAATAGAAGCATTAACACTAGGAAGTCATGGAGAAACAATGGTTCCAGTTCCGTCACAGTGCAGAGTTGCAGGAAAACCACTTAATGAACTACTTAGTAATGATGAGATTTCAGAATTAGTTCAAAAGACTTCTGATGGAGGTGCTGAAATTGTTGGATTACTTAAAACTGGAAGTGCATATTTTGCACCTTCGTCTGCTGCAGCAACAATGGTTAAGTCAATAGTTTCAGATTCCAATGAAGTAATGCCTGCATGCTCTTGGGTAGATGGTGAATTTGGTATAAATGATGTATTTTTAGGAGTTCCAACAAAGCTTGGAGCAAAAGGTGTTACCGAGGTCGTTGAAATTGACCTTGTTGAAAGTGAACTAAACGCTTTAAAAGGCGCTTCAGAGGCTGTTAAAGCAAAAGTACAAGAGCTTAATAGCATATTAAGTCAATAAATTCAGTCTTTTTTATAAAAAAGGCAATAAATTTAGGATTTTAAGACAAATCATTAAAAAAAACTATACTTATTGATAAGGAGTTTTATAAAAACTCAAAAAAGAAAGGCTAAACAGCTATGAATAAAGATCAATTAGCAAGCGTTGTTGCTGCAGAAGTAGGGTTGTCACAAACAGATGCTAAAAAAGCTGTAGAAGCCGTGTTCGATGGCGTAACAAATGGTATGAAAAATGGCGATAAAGTAAGTATTGCTGGTTTTGGTACTTTTGAGTCAAGATACAGGGCTGCAAGACAAGGCAGGAATCCAGCAACAGGAGAAACAATCCAAATTGCTGCGAAGAATGCACCAGCTTTTAAAGCTGCAAAAGGATTAAAAGACGCTTTAAACTAAAGCACTTTAATCAAATTTGAAAAGACGACGAAAGTCGTCTTTTCTTTTTATGGAGCAAGAATACTTATATCCCCAGAAATCTTTACTTTTTCATTAAAAAGAAGATCTTCTGGATGTTTTTTTCCTTCAACAATTAATAATAAGTTTTCTGTAGAGATTTTAAATTTTAAAAATCTTTTATCTTCAATTGATGAATTTATTTGGACACAACTATCGAGGTTAAATGTTTTATCAATATCTGTAATTTCAAAATAAATGGAACTTAGATCAATATTTTTATCTGTCAGATTACTTTTGAATTGTTTAAGGATATCTTCAATCAATTGATGGTAAGGGTTTCTCTTTTAACATCTTCGATGGCTTTAGTAACCTGAATACCACGAGGACATGCAGAAGTACAATTAAATGCGGTTCTGCATCTAAATGCTCCATCTACATCTTTTAAAATTTCAAGTCTTTGTTTTGAAGCATTGTCTCGTGAATCAAATACAAATCTGTGTGCATTTACAATCGCTGCTGGTCCCACATATGTATCAGCAGTCCAGAAAACAGGACAGCTTGTTGTACAAGCTGCACACAAAATACATTTTGTAGTATCTTCAAACCTGTCTCGATCTTCAGGAGATTGCAGCCTTTCTCTCTCACCAGGCTCATCATCATTTATAAGATAAGGCATTACTTTTTTATAAGAATCAAAAAAAGAATCCATATTTACTACTAAATCTTTTATGACTGGTAGGCCTCTGATAGGTTCGATTTTAATTGGTGTACTAACTTCTTTAACAAGAACCTGACAAGCTAGCATGTTTTCCCCATTAACAACCATTGCATCGGATCCACAAACTCCGTGAGCACATGATCTTCTAAATGCTAAGCTTCCATCATCAAACCATTTAACTTTGTGAAGTAAATCTAATATTCTCTCATCAGGATCAGCTTCGAGGATATATTCTTCCCAGTGACCTTTTCTATCTGTCTCAGGGTTATATCTTAAAATGTTAACTTTGACATCCATTAGTACTTTCTTTCCTTAGGTTCATAGTTTCCAAGTTCAACATCTTTATATTCTAGCTTAACTGAATCTCCATTCTTAAATGCAAACGAGTGCTTAAGCCAATTTTTATCATCCCTTTCAACATGATCAACTCTTGAATGTGCACCTCTACTTTCTTTTCTATGAAGTGCGCTAGCAACAGTTGTATCTGACATGTCTAGTAAGTACTCAAGCTCAATCGCTTCTAAGAGCTCTGTATTAAAAACTTTACCTTTATCTGAAATAGTTACATTTTGATATCTATCACGAAGATTGGATAGTATTTTTGTTTGTTTTTCTAAACTATCCTCTGATCTAAAAATTTTGGCGTTTTCTTCCATCGAGTCTTGTAACTCTTCTCGAATTCTTGGAACTGAAAATTCAGGGCTATGATTTTTTTCCATTAAGTTTTCAATTTTATTAGTTAGATCTTCTGCAGCATTATCAGATAGTGGCATTGGTTTAGTTGATGAAACATAGTCAACCATACTTTGACCTGCTCTCTTTCCAAAAACTACTATATCTAGGAGTGAATTAGTACCTAGTCTATTTGCCCCATGTACGCTTACACATGCTGACTCTCCAGCAGAATAAACACCTGGAAGAACTGTACCAGTTGCATCGCTTAAAACCCTAGCATTTACATCTGTTGGAATACCACCCATAGCGTAGTGTGCAGTTGGTTGTACTGGAATTGGTTCGTTAATAGGCTCAATTTTTACATAAGTTCTTACAAAATCAGTGATATCTGGGAGTTTTTGCTTGATTGTTTCGGCACCAAGATGAGTTAAGTCTAAATATACAAAATCATTATTTGGACCAGCACCGTTTCCTTCGCTTATCTCTGTAGCAATCGCACGAGAGACCATGTCTCTAGGTGCTAAGTCTTTAATAGATGGAGCGTATCTTTCCATAAATCTTTCACCATCTTTGTTTCTTAAAATACCACCTTCTCCACGTGCAGCTTCTGATAGTAATATTCCAAGTCTATAAATACCAGTTGGGTGGAATTGATAAAATTCCATATCTTCAAGAGGTATTCCTTTTTGATATAAAATTCCAGGACCATCACCAGTGAGCGAATGAGCATTCGAGCTAACTTTATAAATCTTCCCAAAACCTCCTGTTGCAAAAGTTACTGCTCTAGCTTCAAAAATATGAATATCACCAGTTGCAATTTCATACGCAATAACACCTTTACAAACACCATCATCGATTTTTATATCCAGCACTTGAAACTCATCAAAAAAAGTAACTCCCATGGATACACATTTTTGATACAAAGTTTGCAAAATCATGTGACCCGTTCTGTCGGCGGCATAACAAGCTCTAAATGCTGGTGCTTCACCTTCCCTTACTGTATGGCCACCAAATCTTCTTTGTGCTATTTTTCCACTTTCTAATCTACTAAAGGGTAAACCCCAGTGTTCTAATTCAACTACTGAATCTATGGCTTCTTTACAAAGAATATCTACTGCAGGTTGGTCTGCTAAGTAATCAGAACCCTTTACAGTATCAAATGCATGCCAATTCCAATTGTCTTCTTCTACATTTGCTAAAGCAGCGCTCATACCACCTTGAGCAGCACCAGTATGAGATCTTGTGGGGTAGAGTTTTGTAATGACTGCAAGTTTCATGTGAGGAGCTGCTTCAATCGCTGCTCTTAAACCCGCACCACCAGCTCCAACAATTACACCATCAAATGAATGTTTTACAACTTTCATACTTCCCTCACAAAAGCTACCAATACATAAGTTCCTAATATAAAAAATGCAGTTGATGTTAAGTACAGTCCGTAAAGAGCAAGTTGTCTGAATGTTTTGTTAGCAATATTGTCGTGCATAACAATTCTTAGCCCATTGGTTCCGTGAAGAATGCTGAGTGTTAATAAAAGCCAATCAAACGTTCTCCAGTAGGGTGTATCCCATCTTGCTGCTACAAATTCGTAATCTAGGTTAAGAGTATCATTAAAAACATGCATTATAAACATATGCCCAGCAGCTAAAAGAACTAAAAACAAACCACTTATTCTCATAAAAAACCAAGCATATAATTCAAAATTACTGCCATCAATAGGTGGAGTTCTTCTTCCCCAGTCAGTCCTCTTTATTGATTTCATTTTGTTTTCCAATCTGGTAGTGGCCTGACCATGCAGTCAACAACAGTTGTTCCAGCTGAACTTTTTTCTAAGCAGAGTTCAAAATAAGAATCTATCATTTTGTATGTTGTAGGAACAAATATTGCAATAAATACAACCATAGCCGTAATGTTTAGTGCCTTTTGGTAATCAGAACCTTTGCTCCAAAGATCAACAGCAATAATTCTTAAGCCGTTGATTGCATGAGCTAAGACAGCAGCCATTAGGCCTACTTCTCCAATTCTGAAATAAAAATTTTTGTAAATTGCTTCAGCACCTTCGTACACTTCTGGTCCAGCCAATATAAGAGCTGTAGATATGATGTGAAGCAATAGATAACCAAATAATGCAACTCCTGTAATCCTATGGAAGAGGTACAACCACATACCAGTTCTTCCTTTATAAACAGTACCAGTAGACACAATACTTTGATTTTGCATTATCTAATTATCCTATATTCCCAAAATAACTAATAATTATTTAGACAATTCGCCCCTTGACATTTAACTATTGAGGTAATAAATTACACCTATGTAGTTTATTAAAGGAGCAAGGGTGGAGTTAAAAATTATCGATGAACTAATAGGCGGAATGCCTTCGTGGACCGAGGATGCTAATTGCAAAGGTGCAGACGCAGATTTATTTTTCCCTGAAAGAGGAGCCTCCACTAGAAAAGCAAAAGCTATTTGTAGAGCATGCTCAGTTCAAGAAGAGTGTCTTGAGTTCGCAGTAGAACAGTCTGAAAAATTTGGCATTTGGGGAGGCCTTTCAGAAAGAGAAAGAAGACGAATTAAAAGACAGCGTGCAGCTGAATTTGATATTAGAGATGTAGGTTAAATACCAAAACTTTCTGAATATTCGCTAAAATCTCTTTCAACACCTATTTCATCACTCTTTATTATTTCTGTGATGACGTTTTCTTCATTTGTTATGAATGTGTATCTTAAAGATATGCCTGCACCATCATGAAAACATCCAAATTTTTTAGCTGCATCACCATGTGGCCAAAAATCAGATAAAATGGGAAACTCAATATTATAATGTTCAGCCCAAGCTCTATTTGTAGGACTCGCACCTACTGTTATTAGAACTGTATTTGTATCTTCTTTAATAAAAGATTCTTGATAATCTCTTAATTCACAAATTTCTTTATCGCAAACACTGCTAAATGGGAATGGCATAAAGACGAACATTGTTTTTTGACCCAAGAAGTCTTTGTCGCTGTATTTCGTTTTATCATGGTTGTATAATTCAAATTCAGGAATCTGATCTCCGATATTTAGTGACATATTTAACATCCTTTCTTAATAAATTAATATTAGCGAATTTAAATTTAAATAGGAGGTAATGAAGTTCTAGCTGCCCAAGAAATTGGATCTTCAATTTCTGAAGATGAAGGAATAAGATCGATATTTGACATTACGTCTAAGATTGAATATTCACCTTCACTTTCGATTAAATAGTTTATGAAATCTTTTGATTTCTCATCATAATTTGAGATCTTTTTTTCAAAATCGCTTATAATTTCATTTGTTCCTACAAGGTCTAAATCTGTAACTAAATCTATAACGCTTAGATCGATATAATTTAAAAAATCTTTAGTAGTGCTTTTGATTACTTGTCTATAAAAACTTAATGGCGCAAATATTGAATCAAATATTGAATCAAAATTAAAATTATTTAGTTCTGGCATATTTGAAAGCATTTCTTCCGGATTTGAAAAATTTGTAGGATCTAAATCTGGTTTCATTTCACCTAAGCTTTCAATTAAGCTTTCGTTACTCTTTTGCATTTGTTCAAGAATGAATAAAAAAGGTGCATTATATTTTCCTAAAGACAGTGCAATGAATTCAAGAGCCATTAAAGCCATAGTGGCTTCTCTATCGTCAACTTCAAATTTAGTAATTCTAGATTCAAAATTTAATTTGTTGATTGCTAGACTTTTGCTACTTGGGAGAACAACTCCAAAATGACTTAGTCCCCATGTGTTCTTACTTAGGAAACCAGAAATATTTCCAAGCTGCATTCCAATTAAAGATGATTGTGCACCAGCTAAATTAATGGGACTTGAGTTTGCTATATTTAAATTACTAAAATCAAAATGTTTTACAGAATCTAAAAACCAATTTCCATATTCTTTAGGATTTAGTATTTGCAAATTTTCAATATCTTCAAAGGGAGTATCTAAAGACTGATTGTTTAGCTGGATTGCTCGAAAAATTTCTTCATAGTTCATCTCACTATTAGAAAGCAGAAAACTTTCTTCAGCTTCTTTATTGATATGGTTATTAATTTGTGATGCTAGGTTCCAATTAACATCACCATCATCATTATTAAATAAATTAAATAATTGGGAAAAAATATCGTCAGACATCTGAAGGGCGGAGATCCAACTCAAAAACAAGCGTTATAGTTTGTGAATTTCTTAATATTTCAATTTCCACTGTATCACCAGCTCTTTTTCCTCTTAACACTGTAATTAAACCATCTAAGGTTTTCACATTAACCCCATTAATTTTTTTAATTATATCACCAGGCACTGCTCCTGCTTTTCCTATTGCAAACAATTCATTATCTGGACCATATAGTTCTTGGATTATCACTCCAGAAAATATCCTGGCTCCATCATCTGCAGTGTCAAAATGTTGTGCACCTAGAATTCCTAAAAAAGCGTGTAAGATTCGACCTTCATTGAGCAAATCATCAGCAATTCCTAGAGCTAAATTTACCGGGACTGCAAATCCTAACCCTTCTGCACCAACGTCTGCAGTTGCGATAGCTGTAGTTATACCAATTAATTCACCATTACTATTTAATAAGGCCCCTCCACTCGATCCTCTTGTTATAGGTGCATCAGTCTGTATCAAGCCAAATAAGGTAACTCCTGAATTCATAACCTCACCACCTACGTCTAGTCTTCTTTCTAGTGCAGAAATAACCCCAGTTGTTACTGTAGGAGCAGCACCTAAGGTTAATGGATGACCAATAGCAACTGCAAGATCTCCAACTTTAATAGATTCACTGTTACCCATTGATATTGGGACTAAATTTGAGGCTGAGATTTTTAACAATCCAATATCAGTTAACCTATCAGAACCAATAATCTCACTTTCATACATCCTTCCATCTTCAAAGATAACTCTTGCTTTAGTTGAGTTATCAATAACATGGTGGTTAGTCATAATTAAACCGTCGCCAGAAATAACAACTCCCGAGCCTCCACCGTTAGGCAGAAATTCTCCACTTTCTGACAAATTTCCAACTTGAACTTGCACAATTGTTTTTGTAGCTAATTCAGCTATAGAAACGATTTCTGTAGAGTCAACTCTTGGCATTACCAACTCTTTTTCAGTAACAGTTTCTGTTATTGTTATTGGTTCTGGAATTATAATTTCTTCCTCCTCGAATAATCCGAAAAGAGATAAAAACGATAAAACTATTCCACTTGAAATTATTGATGCTCCGAAAACAATATTTATACTGCTTTTCTTTTTGTCAGATTTTTTTTCAATCAAATCTGAAATATATTGTTCCTGTTCGAATAGCTCTTGTTGAGAAAAATTTTCTTCATTCATATGTCTCATAATAAATAAGCAATAATTGTAACTAACATTTGTAAGCAATATTTTTACAAGGTTTCATGTTATATTTATTAAATTTCGTATAGCTTGAAAAAATTATCTCGATTACTTAAAGTTATTAGATAAATGTTATCTGTTCAAAACCTTGAGGTTGTTTATCAGGATGTAATCCTAGTACTTAGAGGAATATCTTTTGAAATCCCAAAAGGGAAAATAGTAGCCTTGCTTGGAAGTAATGGTTCTGGGAAAACAACGGTCATTAGATCTATTACTGGACTATTAGATGTTCAAAATGGAGATATAACAAAAGGAAACATAAGTGTAGATGGTGATGATATTACCAATTTAAATCCATCAAAAATTGTTGAAAAAGGAATTGCTCAAGTTATGGAGGGGAGAAGAATTTTCTCCGAACTTTCTGTACTAGAGAATCTTCGTCTTGGCGGCCACACTAATAGTGCTAATATTCAGAATAATATTGATAGAGTTCTCGAAATGTTTCCAGTTTTAAAAGATCGACAAAAAGGCGAAGCAGGGTATCTTTCTGGTGGTGAGCAGCAAATGTTAGCCATTGGTAGAGCATTAATGTCTGAACCAGAATATTTACTTTTAGATGAACCAAGTTTAGGGTTAGCTCCAAAATTAGTTGATCAAATTGCTGAATTGATAATAGAAATTAACAAGCAAGGCATGACAGTTCTTTTAGTTGAGCAAAATGCAAATATGGCATTGAACATATCTGATCACGGATACATTATGGAAACCGGAAATATAGTGATGGATAATGAAAGTAAGAAACTTCTTGATGACGAGGATGTAAGAGAATTTTACTTAGGATTAAATGCAGAGGGTACAAAGCGTAAATCATTTAGAGATGTTAAACATTACAAAAGAAAAAAGAGATGGCTTTCATGAGTAGTGTCTTAAGCTTTAGAGATGTAACTTTGAAATTTGGAGGAATCACTGCTTTAAATTCAATAAATTTCGATGTAAATCCTGGTGAGTTGTATGCAATTATTGGTCCTAATGGAGCTGGTAAGACTTCTATATTCAATTGTATAAGTGGTATTTATAGACCAACAGAGGGAGAAGTAACATTTGCTTCACATAATATATCAGAACTTAGACCAGATGAAGTTGCAAATCTTGGAATTGCGAGAACATTTCAAAATATTGAACTTTTTGAAAATATGACTGTAATTGATAATATTCTGTTTGGCGCACATAGACAGTTAAACTATGGACCAATTGCAAGTCTTTTCTATACAAAAAAAGTAAGAAATAAAGAACAAGAAGCAAGGATAATCGCAGAAGATATCATAGACTTTTTAGAAATTGAGCAATATCGATATTCTTATATACTATCTCTTCCATATGGAGTTCAAAAAAGAGTTGAGCTTGGAAGAGCTTTAGCTATGAATCCCGAAGTGGTTCTGCTTGATGAACCAGCTGCTGGAATGAATAGCGAAGAAACTGAGGACATAGCAAGGTTTATAATTGATTTACATGAGGAAAGAAAAAAAACAATAATTCTCGTTGATCATGACATGAATATGGTTATGGATATTGCTGAAAGAGTTATGGTTTTAAATTTTGGCGAAAAACTTGCTGAGGGTACCCCAAAAGAAATTGTTTCTAATGAGAAAGTTATAGAAGCTTATTTAGGAGGGAAGTAGACATGGCACTGACAATGAAGGAAATATATGATGTGATTAAAATTGATGGAGGCAAGACACCGTCAGAAAAAGTCATGGAAATATCTAAGAATTTTCCTGAAAAGATTGCAATGAGGTACAAAAAGTTTGGAATATGGGAAGAGACAACTTATGAAGCATTTTGGTTGAAATCTCAATATGTGGCGATGGCCTTAAGATTTTTTGGTGTTTCAAAAGGTGAAGCGGCAGCTATACATTCAGAAAATAGGCCAGAGTGGTTTTTTGCAGATATAGGAATCCAGGCTATTGGAGCTGTTAGTGTTGGATTGTATCCAACCAATCCTGCTCCTGAAGTACAATACCTCCTTTCCCATTCCGAAAGTAAGGTGCTTTTTGCAGAAGACCAGGAGCAAGTTGATAAAGCTCTTCAAGTAATAGATTCACTACCAAATTTGGAGAAAATTGTTTATTTTGAAACAAAAGGTATGTATAGCTATGATCATCCAAAATTAATGCCATTTAGTGAATTTTTAGAAATTGGAAAAAGTGAATATGAATCTTTTAATGATTTTGTAGAACAAGAAGTTCTAAAACTGGATGATGATGATATAGCAATGATGATTTATACTTCTGGAACTACTGGACCTCCAAAGGGCTCTATGATTTCTCATGGAAATATGAGATGGGTAGCTACACAAATACCTAATTTCCCAATTGCTGATAGATTAGATGAAAAAGACCCACAATTTCTGTCGTATTTACCTCTCTGCCATGTCTTTGGTAGGTTAATTGATGAACTAATTGGTATACATGTTATGGCTACCATCAATTTTGCTGAATCAATTGACACAGTGCAGTCAGATCTTACTGAAATTCAACCTACAGTTTTTCCTGCAGTGCCAAGAATTTTAGAAAAAATGTATTCTGGTGCCATAGTGCGAATGAAAGATGCATCACTATTGAAAAAAAGCTTATTTAAATTTTCAATGATCTTAGGAAATTATGCTGTTGATAGAAAGCTTTATAAAAACTTTGATGACGTTTTAGCAAAAGCTCTGCTGTCAGTAGGATACTTACTTTCATTCAGATCAATGAGAAAAAAATTAGGATTATTAAATGCTCAATCAGCAGTTTCAGGAGCGGCACCTATAGCACCTGAAGTTTTAAAATTTTTTATGGCTTTAGGTGTTCCTCTTTTTGAAGCATACGGTATGACCGAGAATTGCGCTTATGCAACTACCAATAGTGCTGAAAAAATTAAATTAGGAACTGTTGGCGTTCCTAATGTTGGAGTTGAGCTAAAGCTAGCTGATGATGGAGAAATTCTTATTAGAAGTGGAGGTATCTTTAAAGGGTACTATAAAGATGAAGAAGCAACCAATAGAACTATTGATCAAGATGGTTGGCTTTACACAGGAGATGTTGGTGTATATGAAGATGAATTTATCAAAATAGTAGACAGAAAAAAAGATATTATTATTACAAGTGGTGGAAAAAATGTTTCACCATCTGAAATCGAAAATAAAATTAAAGTCTCCCCCTTTATAAGAGAAGCCCTCGTAATTGGAGATAGAAGAAAATTTTTGTCGGCATTGATTGGGATAGAGTTTGATACAGTATCTAATTGGGCATTAAGAAAAAATATACCCCATACAACTTACAGAGATCTATCAGAAAAGGATGAAGTTAAAGATTTAATTTGGAGAGAAATAACAAAAGCAAATGATGAAACATCTTCATTGGAAGTAAGAAAATTCAGAATGATACCTAAAGAATTAGATCATGAAGAAGGAGAGCTAACTGCTACTCAAAAAGTAAAAAGAAACGTTTTACTTGATCAATTTAATGAGTTAATAGAGGAGATGTATACTTGACAATATTTTTCCAAGCTACTGTTGAGGGACTTTCACTTGCTGCTATTTATTCACTAGTAGCACTTGGATTTGTTTTAATTTATAAATCGATGGATGTACTTAGCTTCGCACAACCAGCATTAGCAGTAGTTGGTGCTGGGTTGATTAGTTCTTTAGCAGTAGACAGGGGTATACCATTTTGGATATCATTGTTAATAGGAGTTTCACTAACTGGATTATTAGGTTTAATTATTGAGAGAACTTTTTTACGTCCTATGGTTGGAGAGCCTGTATTTTCAGTAGCTATTTTGACAATTGGTATTGATGTATTATTAAGAACAACTTTAGACAATTGGATAGGATTAAATCCTCGATACATGGGTGATCCATTTCCATCATTTGGAAAATTTGGATCAACAACTATAGGCGATGTTACAATCAAATATCTTGAAATTGCTGCTTTAGGAACTGCAATTTTTATTATTATTGCCTTGAATATTTTCTTTAAAAGATCAAAATACGGAGTTGCTATGAGAGCTACAGCATTTGATCAAGAAGCTGCTTTAGCTCAAGGTATTAATGTCGGAAGAATTTTTGGATTAGTGTGGTTTATTGCTGGACTTCTTGCAGCGTTTGCAGGGTTTTTTATTACTGGTGGTTTTAATACTTTATCTCAAACAAGCTTTGTTGTAGCTTTAAGAGCCTTACCCGCTGTAGTTATCGGTGGTTTAGACTCTATTCCTGGTGCTGTTGTTGGTTCAATAATTATTGGTTTAACTCAAGGTTATGTTGCTTATTATCAATATGATTTTGAAACATTTACAGGGTTAACTTTGGGTAATGGATTTTCATTACTTGCACCGTACATAATAATGTTCGTTATTTTAGTACTTAAACCAGATGGGTTATTTGGAACAAAAGAAGTTGAGAGAGTATGAGAAAAAGGCCAAATTTATATACAAATTATTCAAAAGAAAATGCTATATTCTCAAATAGTACTCAGAAATTTTGGTTTATTGTTTTAACATTTTTAGCTGTTTCGCTTTGTTTCATTGCCACAGATTATTGGATTTTATTGATATCTAGATCTTTAACTTTTGCTATAGGAGCATGGGGTATAAACATTGTTTCAGGTTTGGCAGGCCAAATAACTCTCGCACACGGGTCATTTATTGGAATTGGGGTATATACAGCAGCAGTTCTTGGTGGTAGTGCATCTTCTAGTGTCATCGGACTAGATTTAGATATGATAGTTTGGTTACCTGCAGCAGGCATTGTTGCTGCGTTAATCAGCTTAATCCTTGCGCCTATAGCAGTAAGATTAAAAGGTTTAAATCTAGCTTTAGTAACGTTAGCTTTCTTATTTATCTGTTCGCATATATTTTCAAATTTTATATCAATTACTGGTGGAGCTGGAATTGGTCGAAAGGTTGCAAAACTTGTTTTGTTTGGTGTAAATCTTGAAGATGGTTTATTATTAGGGAATTTTTTACTTGAAAAAAGTCAAATCCAATATTTACTTTGTCTTTTTTTATGTATTTTTATGGGATTTGGATTTAAAAACATTGTTAGATCAAGAGCTGGTAGAGCATACGCTGCTATAAGAGATGGGGATATTGCTGCCGAGGCTCTTGGAGTAAATTTATTTAGATATAAAGCTAGTGCATTTGCTTTAGCAAGTTTCTATGCAGGAGTTGGTGGGGCTATGGCTTCAACAATTTCAGGGGGTGTTGAGCCGGGTCTTTTTAATCTACTATTTTCTATTTTAGCTGTTGCAATAATAGTTATTGGCGGTGCAGGAACTGTATTAGGACCATTATTTGGAGCTTTTTTCTACATAATGTTTCCTGGTTTAATACAGTATGTTTTAAAGTTAACGGAATTAACAGAATCAGCCTTACCTCTTAATTTAGGACAAATCGAAGCAATGGTTTTTGGTCTTTGTATTATTTTATTTTTGATATTCGAGCCAAGAGGTCTATGGGGGATTTGGTTTAGGTTACGTAATTATTTTAAAGCTTGGCCTTTTTCCTACTAGAGTATAAAAAATCTAGTAATCTTTAACTATTAGTACTAATAAATTTAAGGGGGAGAAATGAAATCATTGCGTAAGCAAGGAATCATTCTATTTACTATTCTTGCCCTTGTTTTAGTAGCCTGTGGTGGTGATGCAGTTGAAGAAGAGGTAGTAGAAGAAACAACACCTAAAGTTGTTGAAACTCTAGACTCACCTGCAGTGACAACCGCACAATCTGTTAAAACAGGAGTAGGAGTTACTTCAGATCCTTGTCCAGAAGCTGTTGGAGCATTTCCAACAGGTGCAGACCCAACAAAAGGTTGTATTTACCTTGGGCTCATAAACGACTATACAGGTCCTTATGGAGCATTAGGTCCAGCACTTGAACTAGGACAAAGGGCATTTTGGCTGTGGGCAAACACAGCTGGTGGAGTTGGAGACTATAGTGTTACCATCGCTGAAGGTGGAGACGCACAATATAATCCTGCAAAACATTTAGAGGTTTACAATTCTATGAGAAATGATGTCGCAGCATTAGCTATGTCTCTAGGTACACCACAAACTTTATTTATTCTCGATGAATTAGATAAAGATGACATGATTGCCGCTCCTATGAGCTGGTATTCAGGTTATGGATTTAAAAATGTTGACAAAGGATTAATTGTTGAGTTTGGATCTTCATACTGTGCACAAGGCATGAATGCACTCGATTGGGCAATTGCTAGCCTACCTGTTGATATCAAAACTATTGGAATTATCGGTAATGCAGGTGACTATGGTGGTGACTGGGCTAAAGGTGTTGAAGCTGCTGCAGAAGCAAACGGAGTAACAGTTGCATGGAGTTACTTACCTCCAGCTACTGAATTCGATGTTGCACAAGCAGTTGGTTTGATGGTTACGCAACCAGTTGATGCTTATTTCCCAGCTTTGGGACCTACAGCAATGGCACAAGTTGCTGGTGGTGCTTTCCAGCAAGGTTTAACACCTATTGCTATGATGGCAGCTCCTTCATTTAATGACAGTTTCGTTAGAGAAGGATTTGCTTTAGCACCATTATTTACATCTGGAACAATGTATGTAACAGCTTTCACACAACCTTATGAAGCTGATACACCAGGTCACGCAGCAATGAGAGCTACTTTTGATGCTGTTGGACAAGCAACAGGTAACTTATTCGTGACTGCTGGTTGGACATCACAGTATCACTTAAGAGATGTTCTTTTAGCTGCTATTAAAGGTGGAGATTTGACAAGAGCAGGTATTAGGAGAGCAGCAGCTAACGTAGACGTTAGTTCTGATCAAATGATGCCTATAAAAAATCTCGGTCGTGATGGAGGTCAAACAGAAACATATGTTGGAGTTCCTACAGCGGATAATTTGAGTGGTATTAACACACTTGCTTGGCCATATACAGGGCCAACTGCAGCAGCCCGTGATTGGACTGCTGGTCCATGTAGTTAATATTTAACTATTTCGATATAAAGAGCCGGTATATTACCGGCTCTTTAATTTTTTATAAATCTAAAATCTTTTTATGTACAATTTGTCAAAAACAAACAAAAAATTATTAATTATTTTTTTAGTTGTATTTATAACACTTTCATCTTTAGCGCTTATTAAGACAGATTATTATTTTATGTCTCCAGGTCCTCCTTATCAGTGGGAAATAAATTATGTGGATATTAATACTTTTGATTTTGAAGGTAATTTATTTCAACTTACAGTCAGAAGAGATGAAGCAAATGCACTTATTTATGTTTGGTCTCTGCTGAACGATTCATATGATTTATACCCCAGGGAAGTTATTTTGCCAGATGGTGTTACACCAAAAGAATTAAGTGAAATAAGTATACAGAATATGAGAGCTTCAGAAAATGTTGCTATTGCAGTTGCTTTAAAAAATTTAGGGTATGAAATTGATACAAAAGGCGACGGTGTTTTAGTAGTTGGTTTACTTGATAATTCTCCTGTTAAAGACAAATTAAAAAAAAGTGATTTATTGAACTCAATTAATAATATTGAGATATTTTCAGCAACAGAATTTATATCTACTTTAAGAACTTACTCCATAGGAGAAACAGTTTCTATAGGTCTATTAAGAGAAGTAGATGGAGTCAAAGAACAAATGTATATTGAAACAACACTAATAGAGCATGTTGAATACGAAGGAGAGCCTATGGTAGGCTTCCTAGCTACAACTGTAAATGAAAGGTTTGACTTTCCCTTTGAAATAGATATCAAAACTGGCAATGTGGGTGGACCATCAGCTGGTTTAATGATGGCGTTAAATGTTTATAACAATTTAATTCCAGAAGATATAACAAATTCTATGATTGTTGCTGGAACAGGGACCATTGAAATAGATGGATCAGTAGGACCTGTTGGTGGAATAAAACAAAAGATTATTGCAGCAAAAAGAGCAGGTGCAGAACTTATTCTTGTGCCGGTTGCTAATTTTGAAGAGGCTACACAATTCGAAACAGATAAAACAGCTATAGTTGCTGTTGATTCTTTCGATGAAGCATTATCAGTTATTTCGCAGTATAGTTCACGTTAAAGACGGGAGATAAATAATATATAACCATGGTCAATATAGGTGGTACAAATACTGGTAAAGAAAGAAGAGGATTATCTTTTCTTGTTTTTGTTGCAATAATTGGGTTTTCAGTTGCTAGAGCTATAGCAACTTTTTTTACAAATTATTTATGGTTCGATTCTGTTGATTTAAACTCGGTATGGATAAAAATTCTAGTGACAAAGTCTGTTTTGGTTGCCGCTACGTCACTGTTAGCATT